>Ga0214473_10000679_pt1 | contig 47535 bp, 45 predicted proteins | sample RVTome_7_FD_203509 | JGI IMG/M metagenome (GOLD analysis project Ga0214473, IMG submission 203509) | Soil microbial communities from uranium-contaminated site in the Upper Colorado River Basin, Wyoming, United States - RVT98D197 | ecosystem: Environmental > Terrestrial > Soil > Contaminated >...
TTCTTCAAGTATTTTTCGGAATTTATTATTAACTTCCAATCGGTGACGATGTCTTTCCTCTATCAGGTTCTCGTCGTAGCACGTTGAAGCCTTTGTCCCCTTAACTATTTTACATGGGTAATTACCGAGCCTCATCGTGGCTCCTTTTTCTTTTAAACATTTCTGGTCGTCCATAAAATCAATTACCGGATAAGCGGTTTTGGAGTTGAATTCAGTACTATTTGCGCCCGTTAACCCGGCAACGTTGCGGGCGAACTCAACCACCGTGCAATGAAGCCCTAAACATATCCCCAGAAAAGGGATTTTGTTTTCTCTGGCGAATTTTACCGCTCTTATCTTGCCTTCTATGCCCCTTATTCCAAAACCACCGGGAACCAATATACCGTTAGCTTTGGCTAAGCGTTTTTCAACTTCAGGCTTGCTTAATTTTTCGGCATCGACCCAATCGATTTTAACTTTTGTTTTATGCTGGACACCGGCATGATTTAATGACTCGATAATACTTAAATAAGCATCGGGTAGCTGCACGTATTTGCCGACAATCGCAATCCGCACTATGTCCTTGAGCGATTTAATCCTATTGGCAAAATCGACCCACTCGGCAATCTCCGGCTCTTTTGTCTTAAGCTGGAGCATTTTGGCAACGATATCGTCAAACTTTTCCTTATGCAACAATATGGGCACTTCGTATATATTTTCCGCATTGATAGCCTGGATAACCGAAGCAGAGTCAATATCGCAAAATAAGGCGATTTTCCGTTTTATGCTTTCATTAAGAGGCCTGTCCGAACGGCAAACTATAATATCCGGCTGGATACCGATACTCCTGAGTTCTTTTACGCTATGCTGAGTCGGTTTTGTTTTTAGCTCGTCAGCCGTATCGATAAAAGGCACCAGCGATACGTGAATATATAAAACGTTTTCCTTGCCGACGTCTTCTCTGAACTGCCGGATTGCCTCAAGAAACGGCAGGCTTTCGATGTCGCCGACCGTACCGCCGATCTCGGTAATGGCAATATCAGGCTTATTGTTTTCGGCAATCCTTAAAATACGCTCTTTTATTTCGTTGGTTACATGGGGAATGACTTGAACCGTACCGCCCAGGAACTGGCCCTTTCGCTCTTTTTGCAGAACCGACCAATAAATGGAGCCAGCGGTAACATTACTGTCTTTAGTTAGATTTTCATCGATAAAACGTTCGTAGTGGCCCAAATCAAGGTCGGTTTCCGTACCGTCAGCCGTTACGAAAACCTCACCGTGCTGAAAAGGGCTCATTGTGCCGGGGTCAACATTTAAATAGGGGTCGAGTTTTTGAATCGAAACCTTTAAGCCGCGATTCTTAAGCAGAAGTCCGATTGAAGCAGCCGTTATACCTTTTCCAAGAGAAGAAACTACTCCTCCGGTGACAAATATGTGCTTTGTCAAAAAATTCACCTCATAGCCCTTAGCTACTTAAAACACTTTATAATTTTAATATAGACTATTGAAGTGTTTTTTAGAAGGGTTAAACTTCGCGTTTTAGGCCCAAATTGTCGAGCCAACGCAGAACGCTGTTATTACTGATAAACGTGCTTATCGAATGTTTCTCCGAATATAAGTGCACCATTATCAAGCCCAACAGTACCGCTGAATTAACTTTCAGGCCGAAACTGTAGATGACATAAAGGCCGGTTAAGCCTCCCAGAAAGTTCGAACCGGTATCGCCAAGCATGGCGTGCATCTGTAAATCCAGGTAAAGAACCACCAAAACAGGAGCTAAAACCGGCAGACTCGCCGGCAAAAGTCCGCTTACTTTGGAAAAAGCGAAGATAATAATGCCAATGAAGAGAAATGCTTTAATGGAACGGCCGGGTCTCAAATCCAGTAAATTAAAAAAATTAACAGAGAGAGCGATTATCAATGAATTCACGATGATATTAACTAATCCTTCCGAGGCCATAAGGGCCGCCAAAACGGCCAGGGCAAAACCGAAAACGGCCTTAAGCAAACCGCTGGTGACCTTGCCTTTTGCCAAAGCGCCAAAGTGACCGCTGAAACCCTTGGTTGTATGGTCACCTAACATGTCGTCGATGAATCCCAGAATGCCGACTCCGAAACCGATTATCAAAAGAGAAGCCGGCCACCCCTTTAGTTGAAGCGGTCTTGCCAGGAAGTATAGATATACGCCGTAAAAGAGCAAAAAGACCAGGAAAATAAGGCCTGAAGAAGTAATAACTTCATTATTTAAAAAGTTTTCTTCCTTAAAATTAGCCTTATGAAGCATTCTTAAAACTAAAAAAGAGCTGCCTATGCTCATTCCAAAAAATATTAAAAATGTAAAAAAATGTAAAATAATTTCGTTCATTCGCCTGAGATCCTCACGTCCTCCGACGTAACGTCGGAGTCCTCAGGATGACCTTGCAGGTCACTTTTAAAATATCGACAAACTGGCGGCCACGGTGCTTAAAACCGGCCAGATTCCGGCCGGTTTCATCATGTGTCATCTTTGTCGGCACTTCCCTAACTTTATAACCCGCCTTTAGCGCTTTTAAAGTCATGTCAACTTCCATTCCGAAACCCGGCGCCAGCGGTAAAATGTCTTTCAATATTCCCGTCGCTAAAAGCCGTTGCCCGGAAAGAGGCGTCTTGAACTGTTCACTGCCACCGTATTTCTTTATAGCCCAACGGGCCAGTCCCTTAACCAGGCCAAAACCGCCTTTTTTCTTCGGCTTGCCAAAGCCGGCTATTAACATATCCGCCGAGCCCTGTTCAAATCCCTCGATTAAATGCTTAAATTCAGCGGCACTGGAAGCCAAATCGCCGTCCGCCAGAATAACGCCGCTGTATTTGCTCATCTCGAGTGATTCAAGGGCTTTGTTTAACGATTGGCCTTTACCAAGATTGTATTTATGCTCTATGACTGTTGCGCCGGCTTTTTTGGCTTCGTTTACGGTATCGTCACTCGAGCAATCATCAGCAACTACGACCTCACTAACCGAGGATAAAGATTTTAAAGCGCCGATAGTATCAGCAATTCTTTTTTCTTCATTATAGGCAGGAACTAAAGCCAGTAGTTTCATAATTTTTCCCGAACCCAGGCACAAGGCACGAGCCGCCAGCCACTAATTTAAAGCCGGCATTAACTCTTGAGCGGAAGAACTTACTCCATAATGGCCGCTGCCGGCGCCTGAAAGAAGGTAAGCTAAAGAAGCACGCCCGTAAGCCATATCAAGATTATCTACCGTATCTATTTCTTCCTTAACAAATGCCTCGACCTTACTATGCTTGTTATCGCTGCTATCAACAAACACCGTTTTTATCCTGGCTTGTTTTAGAGCCTTGGCCAAAGCAACCTCTTCAAGGCTTTCTTTATTGCCACCGGCAAACATCACGACGGAATTAACCGGCAAGAAACCGGCCGGAGCCTGCCATGTTCCCTGTTCATCCAATTTTGCCAGAACCGGCCCGGAGGTTGTTACAAGCTCTGAAGCAAATTGGATAAATGAAGCATATTTATTATCCTGCCCGGATGCTATTACCTGGCCGGGAATGGTCATTCTTTTGAGAGCCCCCCTGTCCAAAGCGATTTCCTGGACATTAGCACCGGCGTCTTTAACTGTTTTTATTGTATCGGCTCTTAGCTTTGGGGCGGGGGCATCACTGAAATAGATAACCGCTACATTGAACTCTATGAGCTTATCTTCAATAAGAAGCGGTAATACTTTCTCTTCGAAACCGGCTTTTGTTTCCAATTGCTTCTGCAACTCACTGTTGCGGCTTTTGATAGAGGCAATGTCTTCTTCGATACTTTTAACCAAACGTTCTTGCTGCCGTTTTAATACGCCGCGGTTCTCGATGGAGGAGCCAAGCATTATGCCTATAGCTAAGGCCAGGAAAACAGCCACCAAAGAAACTATGTGGTATCTCATATCAAACATTTACAGTCCTAAGGTCAGTTGGATTCTGGAAAAGACCAGATTGATAAAATTTCTCACCGTCGGCGAGGTAGAAATCACCGCCAACACTGCCACCATAGCAGCTGCCAGCAATATTATCAAATGACCGATCTTGGTTTTTGGCTGATAAAGTTTACTTACCCCTTTGGCGTCTACCAGCCTGTCGCCTACCTTCAAGCGCATAAGAAATGTCGAGGCCATACCTTCACGTCCCTTGTCCAGAAATTCCACCAAATTGGCGTGTGAGCCTACCAACACTAAAAGCTCGGCCCCCTTCTCATATCCCAAGAGCATCGCAATATCTTCGCTGGTACCGACGGCTTTTAAAACATCCGCCTGTAAATTAAGCTCTTCGACTCTCTTTAAACCGGGCGCTTTGCCGTTCTGATAAGCATGGACAATCAAATGAGCTCCCGATAGCAAAGCTTTATCGCTTACACTATCCATGTCGCCGATAATTATGTCCGGGTGCAGACCCTCATCTATCAGGGCATCGGCGCCTCCGTCGACGCCGATTAAAACCGGTTTGATGTCCCTGATGTACGAGCGAAGCATCTTTAAATCCTCTTTATAGTCATAACCTCTTACGACGATTAAACAATGTCTTTTGGCCAAGCTGATCTTAAGCTCCGGTAAATCCTGAACGACGGTGACAAAGCCTTTTTCCTTTTGGACATAGGTGAGGGTATTGATGGCAAACTTATCGATTTCGTTCGAGATATTTTTCTTGGCCAGTTCTAATTTTTCGTCGAGGGCAGTTTCTGTTAAAACTTCTCCTTCGGCAATCTTTTGGCCGTCTTTGTAAACAGCGCCTTCCTTAACCATGACCCGCTCGCCTTCGGATACCAAATCAAAAATTCCGGCGCCGGCATCATCTATTAAGGTAAGATCGGCTTTCATCAAAAGGAGGGGTCCCGTATTGGGATAGCGGCCCGAACAAAAAGGGGCGGCGTTCACTACTACTTTAACGCCGGTAGCGAGCAGTGCTTCAGCACTTACCCGGTCAACATCGATATGGTCAATGATGGCGATATCGTCTTCTCTTAAACGTTTTACCAAGTTTTTGGTTCTTTTATCCAGCCTCGCCCGGCCATCAATTAACACCGTTGGCCCCGCAAAGTATCACGAGTTTTTTTCTGAGGAAACCGAAAAAATCGCTGGGTTTCAATTTAAGTAATTTGACTTTCTCGTCGGAGCCGGTTATCTGCACATCAACAGGCTCGCCCTTATACAAATCTATGCCGTCAGCCGATATTTTTAGATTACCGCTTATACTTGCCACCTTAATATCGACCGTGTCATTTGAATCCAAGATAATGCTCCTGTTCATGAGACTGTGGGGATTTATCGGCGTCAAAATATTTACTTTAGCCTGAGGATTTACAATCGGCCCGCCAGCCGATAAGCAATAAGCCGTTGCTCCCGTAGGATTAGCAACCGCCAAGCCGTCAGCGGCATATTCGTAAAAGAAAGTACCGTTAATATACGTTTTCAAACTTATCACCCTAAAGCCGTCGTGAGTCAGGACTAAATCGTTTAAAACCAGCTGCCGCCTGTTATCAAAACGGGCCTCAAGCAAAGTTCTTTCTTCGACTTCATATTTTCCTTGCAGAACCAGCTCTAAATCCTCATACAAATTCGAGGGCTCGACTTCCTGCAAAAAGCCGAACTTTCCGTAATTGACGGCCAGGATGGGAATTTGCTCACCCTGCAAAATATTTACCGCTCTTAAAACAGTACCGTCGCCGCCGAGAGTAATTATAAGGTCGGTGCCGGTTATGAGTTGTTCCTTTTTGCAAGCCAGCCCGTCGCATTTCAAAACAGTCGCATCTTCGTGAGCTATTTTTACAAGGACGCCTTTATCCTTCAACCAACCGGTTAATTTGACAGCCTGGCTAGCCGCTTCTTCTTTACTTGTGTTAGCAATAAGAGCGATAGTCTTAAAAACCATACGATATACTTTAACATGCGAAACAATAAAAACCAAAACCAATATGCCCGAGGGGTGGCGCGGAGTGCATTTTGGTTTGCGCATCCTGACTGTGTGCATCCTAACACCAGTCGGTGCGCAAAGTAAGATGCCGCAGCGACAGGACCCCGAGGGCTCACTATTGCTTATGGGCTTGACTTACAACGTGGTCGATTAATTCCGGCAAGTTTTCAATCCCACGCCCCTGTCTTTTTAGATAAGCAAGAAACTCGATATTTCCCTTAGGGCCTTTGATTGGGGAAAAAGTAAGTCCGGCTACTTTGAGCTTGCGCCCGGTTAATTCGTCTAAAACTTTCTCCAAGACACTTTTATGTACTGCCGGGTCTTTTACGACCCCTTTTTTGGCTAATTTAGCCTCGGTTTCAAATTGAGGCTTTACCAGAATAACTAATTCAGCATCTTTTTTAAGCAAAGACAAGATATTATCTATGACTTTAGTTATCGAAATGAACGACAGGTCGACGACGGCCAAATCCGGCCGTTCTTCAAGTTCCGGTTTAAAATAACGGATGTTGGTGCGCTCATAAAGCTCGACGCGTTTATCTTGCCTTAACTTGTAGTCAAATTGCCCGTAACCGACATCAACGGCAATAACTTTCCTTGTGCCACGCTCCAATAAAATCTGGGCAAAACCGCCTGTAGAAGTGCCGGCGTCCAAAGCAACTTTGTCTGTTACTTGTATATTAAACTCATCGAGGGCTTTTTTTAGTTTAAGAGCGCCTCTGGAAACATAGCGCGGTTTTTCTTTGACTTCTACTTTGGCTTCTTGAGGCACTATCGTTGAAGGTTTGCCGACTTTTTGACCGGAAATACTTACCAGGCCGGCCATAATCGCTGCTTGAGCAGCGGTTCTGCTTGGAAAATAGCCCTGTTCAACCAGATAGACGTCAATTCTTTGCATAATATGTCAATAAAGGGCAACCACTGGGAGTTGCCCAACTAATTTTCTATTAAATGCCATTCTGCTTTATTGGTAGGACTCTTTTGCAAATAATCGATGATAGAGGCGGCAATTTGGTTAGGGCTTAACTTGGTATGTCTGAACAAAGACTCGATATCGCCGGCCGGCAGGAAATCATCGGCCAAAGCATAATGAAGAGTTTTGACCTGCAGCCCCTGATTGGCCAAGCTTTCCAAAACCGCCGAGCCAAAACCGCCTACCGAGCTATTTTCCTCCAAAGTAACCAGCAGCTTATGAGTCAAGGCAAACTCACTTATCAGCTTTTCGTCTACCGGCTTGATGAAGCGTCCGTTGACAACACTTACGTTGAAAGCTTTTTCCTGCATTAAGGCAGCCACTTTTTCAGCAACCGATACCATCCGTCCCACCGCGATAAGAGCGATATCTTCGCCTTGGCGTAATACCTCGCCTTCACCGACCGCTAACTTATGCAGCCTGGCGTCCATCTTTATGCCTTGAACATCGCCCCGCGGATACCTGATAGCTACCGGCCCTTTTATTAAAGTAGCCGTGTGCAGCATATGCTGAAGCTCGTTTTCGTCCTTGGGTGCCATAACCTTCAAATTAGGTACCAGGCGGAGGTATGACAAGTCAAAAGCACCGTGATGAGTGGGCCCGTCTTCGCCGACCAAGCCGGCTCTGTCAATGGCGAAAATTATTTTTAAGTCCTGTAAGCAAACGTCCTGGATGATTTGGTCAAAAGCTCTTTGCAAAAATGTAGAATATATGGCCACAACCGGCAATAAGCCGCCGGCTGCCAGGCCGGCCGCAAAAGTCACGGCATGTTGTTCAGCTATGCCGACATCAAAAAAACGCTCGGGGAATTCCCCGGCAAATCGGCTAAGCCCGGTACCGTCAACCATGGCCGCCGTAATAGCTACAATTTTAGGATTTTTTATGGCCAGCTTAACCAGCGTATCCCCGAAAACAGAGGTATAGCTTGGCTTGCTTTCCTTTTTGGCCTTGCCCGTTTGTATGATAAAAGGCGAGGTCCCGTGAAACTTATCGGCCATCTCGAAAGCCGGCTTGTAGCCATGCCCTTTTTTCGTATATACGTGTATCAAAACCGGCTCCTTGGCCTCCTTAGCCATGCTGATACTTTCCTTAACTTCTTGAATATTATGGCCGTCTACCGGTCCTACGTATTTAAAACCAAGGTCTTCAAATATATTCCTGGGAATTAAAGCAAGCTTCAGCTGATCCTTAATGTGCTCGGTCATGTTATACATCAGTTGGCCGACCGCCGGTATGCGCCTGATACGCTCCTCGATATCATCCTTGATGCGGTTATATTTGGGATCCAGCCTCATACGGTTGAGGTGAGTAGACATTGCGCCGACATTTTTGGCAATGGACATATCGTTATCGTTTAAAACTACCAGCAAGCGGCTTTTTAAGTGACCGGCTTGATTCAAGGCTTCATAAGCCATACCGCCGGTCAGCGAGCCATCGCCTATAACAGCCACGACTGTTTCGTCGCTGCCTTTTATATCACGCGCTTTAACCAGGCCTAAAGCGGCACTGATAGAGTTAGATGCATGGCCGGTATCAAAGCAATCGTAACGGCTCTCTTCTTTCTTGGGAAAACCGCTCAAACCGCCATATTGCCTGAGGGTTGGAAACAAATCTTTGCGGCCGGTCAAAATCTTATGGACATAACTCTGGTGGCCCACATCCCAAACAATTTTATCGCCGGGACAATCGAGGGCCAGATGCAAGCCGATTGTTAATTCAACAATGCCGAGGTTGGGTGCTAAATGGCCGCCATTGTTTGCTACCGTTTGAATAATAAGTTCCCGTATTTCGGATGCCAGCTGAATAAGCTCTTCGTTGTTAAGCTGTTTCAAATCCCTGGGATAATTTACTTTACGTAATACGGATTTGTTTTTACTATTGGCCATTAGCTGTTTCTCCTGATTACAAACTGCGCTAATTTAGCTAAGCTCTCGCCTTTAATGCCATCCAAGCTCTCGATAGCTTTGCGGCTGCTTGCAGCAGCTTTACTCTTGGCTTTCTCAAGACCGAAAATCGACGGGTAAGTTATCTTTTTTTGCCGGCGATCACTTCCGGCCGTTTTTCCTAACAAATCACTATCGCCGACTTCATCCAAAATGTCATCTGTTATCTGGAAAGCCATCCCCAAATTAAAAGCATAATCATCTATGGCTTTTAGTTGGCTCCCGGTGGCTCCCGCCAGCCTTGCCCCCATTTTAGCAGCTGCAACAATGAGTTTTCCAGTTTTGTGGCTATGAATCAGAAAAAGCTCTTCGGCGCTAACCTTATCCTGACCGGTTAAACAAACATCAAGCACCTGGCCTCCGACCATACCGCCGGCTCCAGTGGCTTCGGCTAAATCCCTGATTATTTGCACCAGGATTTCGCTTTGCCCTTGCTGATGGCTGGTTATCAGGTTAAAAGCCTCGGCAAAAAGAGCGTCTCCTGCCAGCAACGCCACCGCTTCATCGTACTGCTTATGGCAAGTTGGTTGACCCCGCCGCAAATCATCGTTATCCATTGCCGGCAAATCATCATGGATTAAAGAGTAGGTATGCACGAATTCGACCGCGCAAGCACTAGGCAGCGCTTTTTCAAAATCGCTTGCAAAGGCCTGGTAGGACATTAAAAGAAGAATGGGCCGAAACCGTTTACCACCGGCCAGCAGGCTATATTTCATAGCCTCATATACAACATGCTCAAATTGATTAGGACGGGGGATGTATTGCTCTAAGGCCGCTTCGACTGTTGCTTGTTTGTCAAAGAATTCCGCAAATTCCAAGATTATTGAACTTGGTCGATTTTTGTCGTGCAGAAATTAGCCAGCTTAATTCCCTCTTCCAGAAAATCAAGTGACTTTTCGAGGTCCATATCTTTGCTTTGGACAATATGGGCGATTTCTTCGAGCCTATCTATGGCATCATCAAAAGATAAATTTTCCGTCACAACAAACTCCTTTAAACTTAGTATACACTAGAATGCCCGATTCGGCCAGCCGAACAGCCTATTAATACTGTGTTCTACTGATTGGCTTTTTCGGTTTTTTTGGCGATGTTGCCGAGGACGCCGTTGATAAATTTCGAGGAGTCGGGGGTGCCGTATACTTTGGCAAGCTCAACGGCTTCATTAATCGAAACGCTCACCGGTATGTCTGGTTCGTAAAAAATCTCGTAAATGGCAATTCTTAAGATATTACGGTCAAGTAGAGGCATTCTTTCGATAGTCCATTTAGCGGCTGCTAAGTCAATTTGCTCGTCGATCGGCTCCTTGTTATCAACCGCTCCTTGAACCAGTTTTTCGGTAAAAGGACTCACTTCGGCACCGACTTTGGAGAAGTTTTCCACAGTTTGTTCAGTGTTTTGACCGGTTATTTCCATTTGGTAGAGTATTTCCAACGCCCGCTTACGCGCTTCTCTTCTTATCACTTTCCGGCGTCACCCCTCAGATGGTCATTCATCTAGAATCCGTCTGGAGATAAAATTCGTGTAAATTTTCGCTTTGCGGAAAAAGGCGTTTTCGTTCACTTGTTTGTGAAAACTTATGGTATTTTTCGGTCCCACCAAGATGAACTCGTCAAGAGCCCGGGCCGACCGTTTAAGGGCTTCTTCGCGGTCAATTCCCCAGCAGATAAGCTTGCCCAGTAAGGAATCGTAATAAGGAGGAATGACATAGCCCGAATAAATATGCGAATCTACCCTGACGCCAAAGCCGCCCGGCGGGTTATACATATCCACCTTCTTGGCATCGGGCCGGAAGTTATTCGCCGGATCTTCGGCATTTATCCGGTATTCTATAGCGTGACCGTTCGATTTGACCTGGTTTTGCCGGATATTTAGTTTCTGGCCGGCCGCCACTTCCAGTTGAAGTTTAACAAGGTCAAAACCGGTTATCATTTCGGTAACCGGGTGCTCTACCTGGATACGGGTATTCATTTCCATAAAATAAAAGTGATTTTTCTTGTCCAACAGAAACTCCACCGTGCCGGCATTTTCATAACCGATGGTTTTAGCGGCTTTAACGGCAGTGCGGCAAAGAGCTTTCCTGGTTTTTTCATCCAAATTCGGAGCCGGCGACTCTTCGATTAATTTCTGATGCCGCCTTTGAATCGAGCAATCTCTTTCAAAAAAATGAAGAACGTTTGAATACTTATCGGCCACTATTTGTACTTCAATGTGGCGCGGTTCGTCCAGGTACTTTTCGAGATATATCTCGCCATTGCCGAAGGCCGCTTTGGCTTCTGCCTGGGCCGATTTTATAAACTGTTTGAGCTGCGAGGCGTTCTGGGCCAAACGCATGCCCCGGCCGCCGCCACCGGCACTGGCTTTCACGATAACCGGATAGCCGGCTTCGCTGGCGAAATCCAGAGCTTGTTTCTCTTCCTCTATCACTCCTTCGGTACCCGGAACAACCGGCACGCCGGCTTTTTTCATTGTCTTTTTAGCCGTTGCCTTGTCCCCCATAAGACTGATGGCTTCATGCGGAGGACCGATAAAAGTTATTTTGCAGGAATGGCACACCTCGGCAAACTGGGGATTTTCGGCTAAAAATCCGTAGCCCGGATGGATAGCATCGGCCCCGCTAATCTCAGCCGCACTGATAATATTGGGAATGTTAAGATAGCTGAAAGCCGGTTGGGGAGGGCCGATACAAACGCTTTCATCGGCGAGCTTCACGTGCAAACTGGAAGCGTCAACTTCCGAATAAACGGCTACGGTCTTGAGCCCCAACTCTTTGCAGGCCCGGATTATCCTTAAAGCAATTTCGCCCCGATTAGCTACCAGAACCTTTTTCATTACTTTACCGGTTCATATAAAAACAGGGTTTGGCCGTATTCAACAGGCTGGCCGTTTTCGGCTAAAACGGCTTTTATAACACCTTTTTCTTCCGCTTCGATCTCGTTCATTAACTTCATTGCTTCCAGTATGCAGACTGTCTGCCCTATTTCAACTTCCTGGTCGACATCGGCAAACGGATCTGAATCAGGAGCCGGTGCCCGGTAAAAAGTACCGACCATAGGAGCGGTTATCTTTTTGTAGTGAGCCGGATAATTGTCCGCCTCAGTGGGTTGTTCGCTTGTTTCAACATCGGAAGCAACAGCTGTTTGCACGGATGCTTTTACCTGACCGTTAACATTCTTGCGAACGCTTATTTTTACGCCCGCCTCTTCAACGCTCAGTTCGTCAACCTTGCTTCTCTCCAAAGCTTTAATAAGCTCTTTTACTTGTTCTATGTCCATATACTCATCCTCTTTTACGGCTGTAATTTCGCGGCTTGTCAGAAAAGTGGTTTTTTCCGCTCCTTCGACATGCCGCTCCAAATATTCCCTTGCTTGTTCTGGAAACAAAGCATAAGTTATAACATCTTCTTCGCTTTTAGCCAAGTCGCCGATTTCTTTGGCATAATCGCTCAGCTTCTCGGTTAAAAGCTCAGCCGGCCGCCTATCGATAGGTTTGAGCTTCGAGCCGGCCTTTACCTTTTGAAAAACCGTTTTATCTATTTTTCCGGGGGCTTTGCCATAGTATCCCAGTATATACTTTCTCATCTCTTCGGGCACGACTCCCCAGCGTTTGCCGCTTAAAACATTGAGCACCGCCTGGATGCCGACAATCTGGCTTAGCGGCGTTACTAAAGGCGGATAACCGACTTCCGCCCGTACTTTGGGAATCTCTTCCAAAACCTCCACTAGCCTGTCAGCCGCTTTTTGTTCTTGCAACTGGCTGTAAAGATTAGAAATCATCCCGCCCGGAACTTGGTGGGAATAAACCTTCATATGAATCAAAGAGGTAACTCCTCTCTGAAAATGGCGCCTTTCTCTTACTTGCTCAAAATACTCGGCGACTTCATAAAGCTTTTCCAAATCCAAACCGGTATCGTACTCCGTGTCTTTAAGAGCCGCAACCAGCATTTCTACTGCCGGCTGGCTGTTGCCAAAAGCTAGAGGTACGGTGGCGGTATCGATTATGTCTACGCCGGCCTCAACCGCCTTCAAATAATTCATCGGGGCCATGCCGCCGATGTAATGGCAATGGAGGTGAATAGGAACGTCTATTTCTTTTTTAAAGCGCTCTACCAGCTTTTGAGTGCGGTATGGTGAAAGCAAAGCGGCCATGTCCTTGATACAAATCGAATCGCAGCCCATTGCCAGCAGTTCAAGAGCTGTTTCTATGTAATGCTCAAGAGTGTGAACCGGACTTATGGTATAGCAAACCGCTCCTTGAGCATGAGCGCCCGCTTCCTTAACCGCTTCGATAGATGTTTTCAGATTTCGGGTGTCGTTTAAAGCATCGAAAATGCGGAAGATATCCATGCCGTTCTTGTGGGCAAGCTTAACAAAATGCTTGACGATGTCATCCGAGTAATGACGGTAGCCAACCAGGTTCTGACCCCTCAGCAGCATCTGAAGAGGGGTTTTGCGCACATGCTGCTTGATTATCCTCAGGCGGTCCCAGGGGTTTTCATCCAAGAAACGCAGCGGCGCATCGAAGGCGGCCCCTCCCCAAACTTCGAGCGAAAAATAGCCAATATCGTCCAGTTTTTCCAGTATAGGCACCATGTCCTCAGTGCGCATCCTGGTAGCCCAAAGCGATTGGTGAGCGTCTCTTAAAGTTGTATCGGTTATTTTTACCGGTTTAGCCCTCATAATAAGTCATTTTAGCTTAGTAATAATTCCCCTAAATATCAAGCCTGTTTCTTCCGATACATATATTAGGGACTTTAAATACTTTCTAGATTATGAATACAAAGAAATTTCTGGCGAGCTTAATAATCATTTCGCTAAGCACGTTTTCGGCTGCTTTTCTGAATACCTCAACGGCAAGCCCGTACAGGGGAGCCTTAAAAAAACTAGCTGTTACCCCTTCATTTCAAAATTATAAACCGGGGGAGGTATTAGTTAAATACAAATCATCAGCTACCCTCGCCGAGCGTAACCTAATAAATAAAGAGGCAGGCGTTCAAAAAACTTTAAAGAAATTCAAGATAAAGAAACAAACTATTGATTTATTAAAACTTAAAGGCAATGTTTCGGTCGGCAAAGCGATAGATGAACTGGAAGAACAAGAAGAAGTCGAATACGCCGAGCCTAATTATCTCTACCGAACATCTTATACTCCTGACGACACAAACTTTGCGGGTAACCAATGGGGGCTTAATAATACCGGGCAAACAATACAAGGAATTGCCGGTACCGCTGACGCTGATATTGATGCAGTAGAAGCTTGGAACGTGGAAAGAGGCGATTCCAATCCGGTAACTGTAGCCGTCATTGACTCAGGGATAGATACAGCTCATGAAGACCTTTCTTCCAAACTTTGGTCAAACAGCGATGAAATAAACAACAGCGCTGATGATGATGGCAATGGTTACGTTGATGACATAAATGGTTACAACTGGGCCGGCATCTCAAGTTATGCTTACAACGTCCTGTGGAGCTTTGGCAGTTCAAATACATATCCAAGAGCTCAATCAATTAAGGGTACGGGCACTAGCTTAACTCACATAGGACTTGCTCTAGCGAAAGTCGGCTCGCCCGGCGATTTAACAGTGTCGGTGAGAAGTAGCCTGGATGGCGCAATCCTGGCAAGTTTTACTATTAATGAAGGTGAGGTATTCACAGCCCCTTACTATGATGAGGTTTACAAGGCGTTAAATACGCCGGTCAATCTGATATCCGGACAAACGTATTACATTCAAATGCAACCGGCTTCTACGGATAGCAGCAATTATTATTATATAGCCAGTAATGACGTCAACGAAGAAGATTATATAACCGACCCTTACGTCGACGGGCAAGAGCATAGATACACCGGAGCCAGTTGGAATAGTGCAACCTACGCCGAAAACGATTTCTATTTTAGGGCCAACCCCAACGGCTATCCAAAGGATAACAACGGCCATGGAACTCATGTTTCGGGAATTATCGGAGCCTCGATGAATAACGCCACCGGAGTGACCGGCACTTCTTCCGGCGTCAAGATTATGGCCCTTAAAGCCGGCGATGCAAGTGGCAGTCTTTACACCTCGGATATCATTAGTGCTATCGACTACGCGCGCATTAATGGAGCCGATATCATCAATATGAGCTTTGGAGGCAGTAACTTTTCCGCTTCTCAGCAAAATGCCATAACAAATGCTTACAATGCAGGCGTTACTCTTTTTGCCGCCTCAGGGAATGAAGCACAGGATGGTAATCCCCTCGAGTATCCGGCCGGCATGTCTAATGTCATCGGAGTCGGCGCTACTACGAACAAAGACGAACGGGCCGCTTTTTCCAATTACAACGCGCATGTTGATATCAGCGCCCCGGGTCAAAGCATATATTCGACAATGCCTAGCTATGAAGTCGGTTTAAACAGTTACGGTTATACTCAAAACTATTCTTATATGAGCGGTACCTCGATGGCCTCCCCCATGGCCGCCGGTGTGGCAGCTCTATTAATCTCTCAAAATCCGACCTATGCCCCGTTTCAAGTGCAAGCAAGGATGCAATACCTTGCGGATGACCTCGGTTCAGCCGGCCGCGATGATCAATTTGGGTACGGAAGAATAAATGCTTACCGGGCTCTAACGGGCGAGACAACACCGCCAACAAACCCGGCTATCTCCAGCCCTACTCATCCTTCAAGCTCAAGCTATTATTCAAATACAAATACTTCTTTTTCATTTAGTTCCAGCGATAGCTCCGAAATACAAGGCTATAGCTATGTACTTGATCAATCACCGACAACTATTCCTGACACCGTAAGCGAAGGAGCCTCCGCAACGGTTAACTACAGTAGCCTTGCTGACGGTACTTGGTATTTGCACGTAAGGGCCCAGGATAACTTGGACAATTGGGGCAACACTAATCACTACCAGGTAAATTCCGATAAGACTGCTCCCTCGATAACTTTTACCGCTCTAAATTCCAACACCTACCATAAGGGAATAATCAGCCTTTCAGCAAGTTCAAGTGATAACTTTAGCGGTCTTAACAGCACTAGCTTTTACAATGGCGACACCTTGCTTACCTCCTCCGGCTCCACGTTAGCCTCTTATTCATGGAATTCTTCCAGTTCTAACGGAAACATAACACTCAAAGCTCAAACGACTGATAAAGCCGGAAACATAAACTCTTCTTCCCAAACAATTAAGGTTGATAACTATAAGCCACGGACATCAGCTCCCAGAAAAGCTAAAGTTAAGAGAGGGAAAAAGACTAAGCTGTATTACAAAGTAACCGACCCTTACACCGGCGGAAAAGCTAAAGTCTTAATAAGAATAAAAAAGGCGGTTAAAAAGCGGGTTAAGAAAAAGATCAAGACGGTCTGGAAAACGGTTAAAATATTAAATCTGGGCCTTGTAAATATCGGGAAGTTAAATAGTAAGCAACTCAAGGTCTTGCTGGCAAAAGGAAAATATAAATTCTTTGTCTACGCTACCGACCAAGCCGGCAATACTCAAAACAATATAGCCAGCAACAGCCTAATAGTTATTTAAACCCGTTCTATGTAGGTGCCGGTGCGGGTATCGATTTTAAGAGTATCCCCCTGATTAACAAACAACGGTACTTGAACTTTAAGGCCGGTTTCTAGTGTAACTAGTTTTGTCGCTCCGGTTGCCGTATCTCCTTTTATTCCCGGCTCCGCTTCGGTAACTTTGAGATTAACCGCGAGCGGCGGTTTTATGTTTAATAGGTTTCCTTTATGAAATAAGGCATCAATTTCCATTCCCTCAACAATATAATCAGCTGCTGAACCAACCTGATTTTTATCTAACTGCAATTGCTCGTATGTGGCGTTATCCATGAAATGGTAATCAGAACCATCGTTATACAAATACTGGAGTTTTTTGTGATCAAGAAGAGCTTGCTCAAACTTCTCGCCGGCCCTGAAGGTTTTGTCCAATACCGCTCCCGTATCCAGTTTCTTAAATTTCGTCCGAACGAAAGCCCCACCCTTACCGGGCTTAACGTGCTGAAACTCAACAATTTCATAAAGAGCGCCAGCCAGCTCTATTGTCATTCCATTCTTAAATTGATTAGTTGAAATCATAGCTCAACCGTAACCTCCCCAAGTTCTTTAGGACTTTTTGTCAAAAGCTTAAATCCGTTGCTTGTTGATAAAACCATGTCTTCAATCCGCACGCCGCCCTTTCCCTCGAGATAAATTCCCGGCTCAACCGTAAAAACCGTATCCTTTGCAAGCAAACTGTTGTTTTTCGGGCCGATTACCGGACTTTCATGGACCTCTAATCCCAGCCCATGGCCCAAGTTGTGACCAAATTTCGAAGGATATTTGTCCTCAATTAACAAACGCGCCGCGGAATCTACTTCGCTAAGTTTAACTCCGGTCTCTATTTTGGCCAAGGCTTTTTTTTGAGCTTCAAGACAAGTTAAATAAAGCTCTTTAGCCTGTGAAGCAACCGGCTCTAAAAGAAAAGTCCTGGTTATGTCGGACACGTAATTGCCATATTTTGCGCCCAAATCAACCAGCAAGACGTCGCCCGGGCAGACACGGCGCCGGCCGCTTTTGTAATGAGGAAGAGCCGAGTTGGGACCGGAGGCGACAATCGTCTGGAAAGCTTCGCTTCTTCCGCCGCTTTGCCTGATGAAACACTCGATGCGCTTCGCCAGTTGAAGTTCGGTTATTCCGACACTGATAGAATGCTTGACAAAAGCCATAGCTTTATCAGCCAATTTGGCCGCTTTAGTAAGAATAGCGGTTTCTTGGGTGGTCTTCGTTTGGCGGATACTTTCAACCCAGTCATCGGCCTCTATTAACTTTAGAGAGCTATATTTCTTTAAGTTCCTTACTTTCCTGTAAGTCAAAAAATTGCTTTCAAAAGCTAGGCTGCCGACCTTCTTTTTGGCCAGAAACTTTTTAAGAAAGTCCTCAAAATTACCTTCCAGCAATAAAGTCTTGATTCGGCTTTTTTTAGCCATCAAGTAATAACGGGAATCGACTATGAGGTAAGCCGAGCTGGCTGTTATTAACAAGCTGGCTTCGCTGGCATCCAAACCACTCATATAAAAAATATTCTCGGGCTTTCTGATTAAAAAAGCCTGAGCTTTAGCTAAATTCATTAATTTCCTTAAGGAAGATAGGCGATTGCTCATAGAAAAGATTATATCATTCACCATTCGCAATTCGTAACTCGGAATTTGTTACCTAGTCGTATACGAAACGTTGACTTCGGCTTTGCCGAGAGTAACCGTAGAGGCCGGTATGTCGGCCTGAACGCCGCCAACCGTGAAATAGTTCGTCTGCGGATTAATGGTAATCGTCAAAGCTGTTTCCGAAATTTGGGCTTTCATGCCGTCGCCGTTGGTCGAATAGGTAGGACTGCCGATTGTAATGGAGTTAATGGGACTAGGTAGGGGATTAATGGCGTTAATTTGGGCTTGGTTGGAAACCTCGACATAAGAGCTTGTTGAGGGATTGTAAATATGAAAATCGTCAAATAATACCTCTTGCTTATTAACTGCCGCTCCGCCGGTTACCCCGTTGGCCTCAACCTCGACCCTTACGGCAACCCAATTAATGAATACCAAGCCGTTGGGTAGCCCCGGTTTCTCTAATAAACTGATGTCGTTGATTTTCGACCAGCCGCGGGCCGTAATTTTGTTATTGCTGAAACTCGTAGTTACTACTGATTTGCTCCCCGCGTAGGCACTGCCTGTTTCAAAAAGTTGAAAATTTTGGTCAGGCGGGATGTTGGGCTTGTATATCCAATAAATACCGCCATCCAGCGATGATTTGGCTATTGCCGAGGGCTGCTGCCAGGAAGTGGTCCAAGTATTAGTGGGCGTCCAGTAAGGCCAGGGATGCCCTTCGGACTCGAACTCGCTGCTATGCCAAGTTTGGCCGGGATTGCTCAAATAATTCCTGATCGCCGAGGCGCTCAGTTGAACCATACTGCCGGCTCCGGTTTTTTTAAAAAGCGGCTGAGTAGAATCCGACTCAAGCGGGTTAACGTAATTAATCGTCTTGCTCTCATTGTCTTCGGTTGCAATCGCCGTATCGGCATCATCATCGGTAAACAAGTCTTCCTTGACTTGGCTATCGCTTTGAAAACTTTGGGTTAATAATCCCTTGGCTTCCGTTTTTGAGGTTTTATTGCCGCCCGTATAAGGTTCGACTTTAGTCCAACCAAGCCTCACATACTTACTTCCGTCATCGAAACTAAAACCGCCCGCTTCGGCCCAAGCCATTGCATTAGCATGGGGCCTGTAATACAAACTTATAAAACGGTCGATGATTACGGGCTCGATGGCCCCCGGCCAGCTGACGGTAATATGGACTCTTTTGTAATCATAAGGGTCGGGATCAGAGCCATCGATATTGTCATCGATATCGTCATGCCAGGTTATTGTGCTATATATAGTGAAAGTAACGCCTCCGCGGTTAACTGTTTGCATATAGGAAACATAATCGCTCGCATTTCCCGAGAACGCTTTAACGGTTGTTTCCGATACCGGATTTGCATTGCCTTTATCGGTAAAAGAGTAATTGTCGGCCGGCATGGGACTCGCGCCGCTGCCCGCCCACAAAGCCATGTTCGTAAAGGGCTTATTGATAGCGGTCTCCAAGACTTCCTGAGCTACCGCCGTAGCCAAAGCCTTCTTTTCCGTTCTTGCGGAAGCTTCAAAAACTTTTATATAAACCGCGTATACGGCGAGCAAGCTGAGGGATAAAATGGCCACCGCCACCATAACTTCAATGAAGCTAAAACCTTTTTTTCTCATTATGGTTCTACCTCTCGCCAATTGCTTGTCGTCAAAAATGCCAAGTCCTTACCGGGAAATAAATACGGGTAATTCGAGGAGCCGAGAGGAACCTCTAAGTCGGGTACGGTATCAAGAAACAACGAGTTAGCGATTACGCTACCCACGATTTTAACTTTGTATTTGATTCGCAGCTGACCGGCCGAGTAAATATACGACTGGACCATCGGCGGATTGGTATCCCCGCTGGAGACGGCCACGTAAACATCGTCCGTTGTAGTGGTATTAGGATTAATTAATGCCAAAATACTATCATCTGGATAATCGGCGCTGGCCTTAAGCTCCTTTTCTATTCTTATAGGACCGTTCACAAAAATGGTAGCTTTATTACCTGAAGCATGGCTGTAATTGGTGGCCTTCGTAATAGTCAGGGAACCGTTAATATAAATTACGCCGTCGACGGTCAAAGTCGCATCAGGGCTCGTATCCTTGTCGTAATTAAAATGGTTGAATGACACGTCACTTGTGTCTAAGGTTAAATTACCCGTATAAACGGCATTGTCATTAGCTTCGGCCGCGCTAAGATACTGTGACTGCACAATTTCAGGCAATGTAACCTCGGGCACCTGATTCGAAACAAAATTCTTCACCGTTCCGGCGGGCAGCGGATTGCCGTTCGACCGGCTCATCGTTCCTTTTACAAATACAGCCATCGGCGACGTCTTGCCGATAGTGGCACTGCCGTCAACGTAGAGGTTTCCTCTTACTAAAAAAGGATTACCGTTTGTACCGTCTAAGCTGTCCGCTTCGGCCGAGCCGCTAAGCGACAGATTACCGTTAGTATAGAAAGGGCCGATAACCTTTACGCTACCGGTTACCGTCCCCCCGCCGTTTGTATCACTGAAAGTTGCAACCGAACTGGAGAGATTAACATAGTAAACGTCCTGCTCAACCGACCTTACCTTGTCAGAGGGTAAATTTTTGGCCGTTCCGGTTGATGTAACAACATATTGGCTTTCGTTAATTTTTTGTACTTCTACTGCATAAGTGCCTTGAGTATTAGAGCCGGAAAAATTGTATAAACTATCCACAAAAGGCAGAGTCTGCTTCCTCTCCAACTGCCAGATCGCCGCATCAAGACCGGCTTCGGCAATACTTAGCGCTTCCGACTTACGGCGGCTGCCGCTGACTAAATTAGTTTGTTGGCGAAGCATAATGATAGTGGTAATCATAATAATCATAAGGATGATGGAGACAGTAATGGATAATACGATGGCATTGCCCTTCTCATTTCTGATAATATTTTTGACTTTTAGCATGTTATCCGTCATTTGCTTAGCGCCTTTCATGCAAATTTCTCAGCTGTATCCGGCTTGTAATCTGGGTACTCCTTAAGGGAGCCCTGGTCGTATCCTTATCAATTTTTACGTAAACTTCAATAAGTTTTATTTGAGTCAGGTCAGTAGTAATCAAGCCGCTTTGATTATAATACTTAAAAATTTGTTCGCTATTAAGACTAGCGCTGTTAAGTATGCCGGAAGCAATTGTTTTAGCCGGCAGCGTTCCGATAGTGCGGCTAAGACTAGTACCGGAGCGCGAAAAGCTGATTGTTTCGGTTGTCCCGTTACCATCGTAATCACCGGTAAAAGTTACATTATCCTCGCCGGCCACGCTTATCGAAACGGCGCTGCGCAAATCGCGCGATAGAACATCGACAGCATAGCGGGACTCCTGCATGTTCTGGGCGGAGCCTTGAATAAAATAATAAGATTTTTGACTGTTTAGGTAAATGCTGGTAACAGCAATGCTAATAAGCGAAAGTATGGCTACGGCAACCATTAGCTCCACCAAGGTAAGACCTTTATTGTTACGATGCAATACTATAAACATTGCCTTAACTAACCTGCAGGTATTTCTACTCCTCCAATCTATATTATCGGCAAATTGATTAACGAACTTGAAGTCTAGGGCTTATCTTAAGAGAGAGTAATTGCAGGCTATATCAGACTTTTAAGAGCATTTAAAGCCAAAATATAACTGTTCGGGCCAAAACCGGTGATTACTCCTTTGGCCACTGAGGAAACAACCGATTTTTGCCTGAATTCCTCGCGGGCATAGATATTTGAAAGATGCACTTCAACGACTGGTTTCTTTATCGAAGCAATAGCATCCCTAATAGCAATGCTGTAATGAGTAAAAGCCGCCGGGTTGATGATTAAAGCATCGAAATCCTTATCAACATCCTGAATACGGCTCACAAGGGCTCCCTCGTCATTTGATTGAAAAGTATGCACGTCCATACCCAAAACTTTCCCCTCGGCCTCAACTTCAGTGTTGATACGCTCCAGGCTGTCATCGCCATATATGTCAACCTCGCGCTTTCCCAACATATTTAGGTTCGGCCCATGGATAACCAAAACTTTAGGCATGAATACCTTCCTCGATCAGTTGCTTTAAGGCCTCTTCAATTATTTTGCCCTCGACACTCTCGACGATAATTTCACCGGGCGCTTTAAGCAAAACAAAGCGGATCTTGCCTTCAATCACTTTTTTATCGAGTTTGATATGCTCGAGTATTTCGGCCAGAGAAATATTTTTCAAAGAAGTCGGCAGCTTCAATCCCTCCAGCAGTCTTTTTGTCCTGTTAAGAAGCTCATCGCTGGCATAGCCTTTTATCTTGGAAACCAGGATCGCTCCCATAATTCCGATAGCCACGGCCTCGCCATGACGGTAATTCTCATAGTGAGAGATAGCTTCAATCGAATGCCCTATAGTATGGCCGAAATTCAAAACCGCTCTCAAACCAAAATCGCGCTCATCTTCTTCGACAATCTTGGCCTTAATCCGGCAACATTTGAGCACTACTTCGCTTAAAACTTCGGCTTGTTTCGACAAAATAGCATCGATGTTTTCTTCAAGAAAAACTAAAAAGTCATCAGCGGATATATACGCGTATTTAACTATCTCAGCCAAGCCGCTCAGATATTCCCGCTCGGGAAGTGATTGCAAAGTAGACATATCCGCCAAAACAAAGCGGGGCTGGAAGAATGCACCTATTATGTTCTTGGCCTGGGGATGATTAACCGCTACTTTTCCACCAATACTACTGTCTACTTGGGCTAATAATGTTGTCGGCAGCTGAATATACGGTACTCCCCGCATATAAGTCGAGGCAATAAAACCGGCTAAGTCTCCCACGACTCCTCCGCCAAGAGCCAATATCGGCATAAAGCGGTCATTCTTCTCGGCTATTAGGCGGTCATATATTTTTGAAGCTTCCTTCAGGGATTTGGCTTCTTCGCCGGCCTCAACTGAAATCACCGTGCTATCTATGCCAGCCTCTTTTAGGCTTTTGGTTACGGTATCGGCGTATATTTCAATTATTTCGGGATTGGAAATAATAGTAGCCCGCTCGGTGAGGTCATGATGCTTGAGTTTTTCACCCACGGAGTTTAGATTATTTATACCGATGTGAATAGGATAGGAGCGGCTACCCAGGCTCACATATAATGTTTTTTCCATTAAACCTCAACTAATTGTTTTATTTCTTTAACTGTTTTCGTAATAGTTTTTTGGGCGGTGTCTACCGTTAAATCAGCCACCCTCTCATAAACGCTTTGACGAGCTTCCCAAAGGGCTCTTGCGCTTTGCTCCGGTTCAGCCGTATGCAATAAGGGCCTGTCGCTTGACGCCTTAATTCTATCATAAAGCACTTCAAATGGCGCTTTAAGATAAATGAGAATGCCGCCCGTTTTTAAATAGTTAACGTTTTCGTTTCTGAGAATGGCGCCGCCGCCGCAGGATATAACCTGTCCGTCTTTGGCCGTGACTTCATCAATTATCTGGCTCTCTATGTCTCTGAAGAAACTCTCACCTTTATCGGCAAAAATTGCAGTGATTTTCTGGCGGCATCTTTCCTCTATCAAGGAGTCCGTATCTAAAAAGGGGCAATCCAGCTCTTTAGCCAGTTCCCTTCCGACCTGCGTCTTGCCTGACCCCATAAAGCCGATTAAAACGATATTTTTTTTCATTACATGGATTTGATTCTGTTGAGGTAATTTTGATAATTCTGCTTGATATCATCGAGGTTGTCAGAGCCGAATTTCTCCATGAAGGCATCGGCAAGCTCCAGGGCTACCGCTGCTTCACCAATAACTGCTGCCGCTGGAACAGCCACCGTATCGTGCCGTTCTTTAAAAGCTAGAGCCGCTTCTTTGCTTTGCATATCAACCGTATTTAAAGGCTTCGATAGTGTGGGGATGGGCTTCATAAAACCATTTAAAACGATATCGCTGCCGTTAGAAACGCCGCCTTCAATGCCCCCGGCTTTATTTGTCTTGCGGAAATATCCCTTATCATCCTCGTAATGAATCTCATCATGAGCCTCCGAGCCGCGCATAAAAGCGGTTTCCAGAATCTGGCCGACCGAAGCCGCCTTAACGGCCGGTATCCCGACCAGCGCCTGGCAAAGACGCCCGTCAAGCCGCTTGTCAGCCACAGAGTAACTTCCAAGACCGCTAATAACTCCGGTTGCCACCACTTCGAAACTGCCCCCTAAAGTATCTCCACTTTTTTGAGCATCCTCTATGGCTTGAATCATCGGTCTTTCGGCTTCCTTATCGGCCGTTCTGACAGGCGAGGCATCGATATCCTTCAACATTTGCGCTCTAATTATCTTTGGTTTTGCATTAACGGAACCAATGGCGGTGACCTGGCTAATAACCTCAATACCAAATTCCTTAAGAAGCAGTTTGGCAAAAGCACCGGCGCCTACCAAAGACGCGGTCTGCCTGGCACTGGCCCGCTCCAAAATATTTCTTAGATCAGTTAAGCCCGTCTTTAAAGAACCGGCCAAATCAGCATGGCCCGGCCGGGGTGTGGTAAGAGTATCGCCCGTATCGGCCTTGACGGGATCCATCTTTTGCTGCCAATTTACCCAGTCCTTATTTTCTATCAGTAGAGCTACCGGGCTGCCGATTGTTATCGAGCCTCTTACTCCGCTTAGCAGCGAGACTTGGTCGCTTTCGATTTTCATGCGGCCGCCCCGGCCCATACCAAGCTGGCGTCTGGCAAGCTGGTTATTAATAAAATCGAGGTCAACGCTAAGATTTGCCGGTAAACCGTCAATGATAGCTACTAAAGCCCGGCCATGGGACTCACCGGCGGTAAGAAAAGTGAGCAATTAATTTCCTTTCGTAGCCGTAAGAATAAACTTTTGGTCGCCTTGCAGAAACTCCACGGTTTTATCGGCCGTATTTATATCAACAACTTTTAAGCCGCTTATATCCTGGCCCTCGGTTGCTTCTATAGTTTCACCATTAACCTTTAAGCTTGCCGCCGCTCCGCTGCCGGTATTATATACCTTAATAACAGACGGATTATTCTTCAGGCCGGCAGCCGTGTTGTTTCCGCTTTGGTCGGTGGTAGTCTGGTTTGTCGTATCGCCAGGACTGGGATTGACACCGGCAGTGTTTGTCTCTAGCGGTAAGTTTTCCGAAGGCGCGTCGGATCTGCTTAAAGGATAAAACGGGTCTTTAAATTGATAGGTTTCGAAGTTTTCCCCGGCAACAGGAACTTTTTCAACTTCAGTTTCTTGCTCAGCAGCCAGGTTCTTGATTGTTTTGGCCTTAACCGCCGGCTTTTTTATAAGCTTGGCCTTGTTTAACTTAGTAACCCCTTCCAAAATTAACCAGCTTAAAGCGGCAACCAAAATCAAGGACACTAAAAAGATTATGAGATTCTTTAGCTCTTTAGCTTGAGTTCTTTGCATTATTGGCTTCCCGATTCCTTAGTTGTCGTAGAATTGGAATTCCCGTTATTTTCCACTGCCGTCGGAGTCACGTTTGGCGAATAGATATAAGTCGTCGTTTTAATATTGGCTGAAAGCAAAGGGTAACCTTGTTCGGCAATTTCCAGACTGACATCGCCAACCGTATATTCCCTCGAAAGCCTAACCAACTTGTATAGAAAATCGGTTATATTAAAGTAGCTGCCGACCACATTTAAATCAACCGGTAAGCTGGAATAGCCACTTGCCGGTACTGCTTGTGAAGGAGTTATATCAAGAACCTTAACATCGGTTTCTAGGCCTAAATTATCAAGCTCTACCAGAACCGAAGGTAAGTCGGTTTCTTCGGGCATCTTTTTGTTCAAAGACAGCGACTTAGCCTCAGTTAAAGCAGCTTCCTTTTTCGCTACTTTCAAACTGTCAAGCTCAGCTTGTTTAGTTTGCTGCTCTTGGACTTCTTTCTCTTGTCTGTTTCGGGCATCGCTATATTTATCATACTGCGGTTTAAACACAAATACGCCGAAAACTACGAACACTAAAATCGTAACCGTTATACCGATAATTATTTGCTCTTTTACATTAAATGAAAAAGGCATTACTGACTCCCCGAGTTTGATTGAGAGCTGGAGTTCGATGCTTTGGAAGCAGCTGAACTTGAACTGCTAGAGCTTGAAGGGGCAACGGTGCTACCCGCTCCCGGATTTTTCAATTTAGCCGTTAAAGTAAATTGCACTGTTTTAACGCCGGCAGTTGAGCTGGTTGAGCTTCCGGTACCACCGGTAGCGTAACCGGTATCCGATGAATCACCTTGCCCCAACATCTTGGTTTCTTCCAGTTCGGAATCCTTGCTGCCGTCAATCCAAATATCCTTAAGCTCATCGAGGTCAGACATGCGCACCATTAGTTCGGCAACCCCTTGATGATTAAATGCGCTTCCGCTCATGCTTACCTGGTCATTTGTTAAGCTTAACTTATCAATAGTGACATTATCCGGTATTACCATACTCACCTCATTTAAAAAACGGTGCCAGAATAACTGCCTCGCAAGAGCCGCTTTTACTGCTCCTTCATGCTTTGCTACCGACTCTTTGCGCTCTTTAAATATATTATATTTGGCTATCTGTTTATCGATAGCGGCGGTTTTGGTTTTCAGCGTGTCGAGTTTTGCTTGCTCTTGGCTGACTTTTAGTCCAAAGAGGAATGATATTCCTATAAGCAGCCCCACGAATAGCACAATAGCAGTAGCCATGATAATCAGCCCTTTTTCAGCTTTGCGCTTTTTTTGTATTTCCGGAGGCAGAAGATTTATATATAAACCTCTACTCATCTAACCCCCTTAAAGCTAAACCGATAGATATTGCATAGCCGGTCGTATCCTCGAGTTGAATTCCGGGCGCTAAAGTAACGGCGCTCAGAGAATCACCGATGTTTACTTTCGGATAAGACTCTTTCAGGTAACTAACGAAATTTTTATTAAGAGAGCCGACACCGCTAATTATCAGCTCGCTAAGCTCATCATTTTTGGTGTTCTCGGTCAAACCATAATCAAAAGAACGCTTTACCTCGTTGGTAAACTTTAAAATTTCATCCGCGAGGACATTGCGCACTTTTTCGCCCACCTCCAACTGGGATTTTTTTAAATCAGCGGTAAGAGAGGCCCCTTGCTTGGCAAAACCTATTTCCTCTTTAAGTTTGCGTGCCTCGTCTAAGGAAATAGCTAAAGTATCGGAAATCGCTTTTACAAAAGTACTGTCGCCCATCGGCATAACCCGGCTGAAAAGAGGAGTACGGTTCTGGACGATGGAAATGTTTGTGATGCTCTCTCCTATATCCAGAAAGCCGATAGCCTCAGTATTTTTCGCAAGCTCCTTATCGTCGGGAACAATAGCCTCTTTCGCTAATAAAGACCGGCTTAAAGCAAATGAAGCCACATCAACTATATAGGGTCTAAGCTTTGCTTTTTCCAAAGCCGAAATGTGGTGCTGGACCATCTCTTTTTGAGCGGCCACCAAAACAACTTGCAAGGTGCGCTCATTATCTTCGTTAGTGAAATCGTTAATAACTTGATAATCGAGGATAGTGTCTTCCACCGGTATGGGGATGTTTTCCTGGGCTTGAAACTGGATAGCGCTCTTTAAGTCTTCCTTTTCCATGTAGGGCATCGTCAAAAGTCTGACAATTACCTTTTGATTGGAAATACCCAAAATAACCCGGCGCTCGGAAATATTTGCCATTCTGAAAAGGTTAGACACCTGGTTAGCCAAAGCTTCGACATCGGTTATTTCGCCATCAACCAAACAACCTTCGGTTTTCAGCCAACCATGTTTAATAAGTATGGGGTCTGTTGATGGTTTAAGTTGGGCGACGCGAATAACTTCGCTGCCAATATCCAAGCCTATTGCTTGTGCCACCTTGCCGAATACTGCCACTTACCCTCCTATTTTCAGTGCTAATAATAAGCTACAAATATTATTACAATCTTTACTTTTTGGCGGGGGCTTTGGCCCTTAATAGAATATCGGTTTTTTTTCTTAACTGCTTTAAAACAGGCAAGCACTTACAATACTTAGCCCGCTTAAAACTAGGTTAACTTTAGCAATAAAATGCCTCATAAGTCAACATTTGGCGAATGGTGATTGGCGATTGGTGTTTGGCAAAAAAACAATACCATTTGTCTGTTGCGCTACATAAGGAATGAGAGATACCAATGCCATATTTGGGGACCGAAGTATATAGTAAGCACGGCCCCGACAGCCATAAAGGGGCCGAAGGGCACCGCCTGTCCTTTTGCAACCGATCCCGTGCTCATCAGTGATACCGAAACGACAGCTCCTACCAAGAAAGCCAGGAATAAGGACAAGAAAACATATGGTCCCAAAAACATGCCCAACACCGCTGCTAGCTTTATGTCGCCTCCGCCCATTGCTTCTTTCTTAAGAAAAAGTTCAGCCAGATATGCAATTGCCAGTAGAAAACCGCTAGCCGAAAGTCCTGACCCGACCGATGATAGCACGGGGTTAAGCCCGGTTTTTATCAAAGGAAAGATGTCGACCTTGAAAGAGCCGGCCAGGAAAATAAAACCAGCTATAAGACCCGTAATGACTAATCCGTTAGGAATAATCTGGTTGTCTAAATCAATTAAAAAAATAATCAAAAGAAGAAAAACTAAAAACAATGCGGGGGCTAATAGCCATTGCAGACCGAGAACAAGATAAGTAGCACTGAACAATATTCCGGTTGCCAATTCAACCAACAGATACCGGGACGATATCGGTTTTTGGCAATAGCGGCATTTGCCTCCTAATATGATATAGCTAAGAACCGGGATATTATCGTAAAACTTAACCGGCTTTTTACAGTGGGGACAATAAGAACCCGGAGTTAGGACTGATTGTTTTTTAGGAATGCGATAGGCGCAAACGTTAATAAAAGAGCCGAATACCAATCCGTATAGAAAAACAAGTAGTGCAATCATTAGTCATGTTCCTAAGAAATAAACGATAAAATGGAGTTAATTCCCTGATGAAATATTGCCCCGTTTTCCTTCATCAATCGTGACTTTAAATACTTCGCTGCTTTGGCTGGTCGTTCTTAGGGTTGCCATATCATCACTTTCACGCTGATATGCAATGGCCGCCGGGTCAGCAACTGACGGAGCGACAGCGGCATCAGAATAAGCATAAGTACCTTCTTCTTCAGCCAAGCTGTCCCCATTGGAACCATTGTTCGGTCCTTCAGCCGGAACTACCTTGTTAGACGCGTAATAGGAACTTACCGCTTTCGCTGCGTTAGTAATAACCTGCTTTGCTCCATTATCCTGTGCTCTTTTTCTGGCACCCAAAAAAACCACCAGCGACACTGCCATCAATACGGCGATAATTAACAGCACTATCATTAACTCAACAAGAGTAAAACCTTTTTTGTTAGCCGGCATTTTGCCTTCCTTTTATCTCTTTAATATTATCGGTCAATTTTAGAAATAATAAAAGGGGGTGATTCTGACTGCTCGGGGAGCAAAATGTTCAATCCAGGGTGTGGCCGGTGTGGGAGGGACTACAAGCCGGATTAGGAATACTGCCGCCGGTCCCTAAAGTTACAACCACATCATCACTGGTTGAACCATCCGTATCATAGGTACCGTTAGCCCCCACTGATGCATAGCGGGCATCTACTGGACAATCAAGTGAATAAAAGCCATCGTCAACATAAGAATTGATTTCACTGACCAAAACTTGGTGCCCTTCAACAACATCGGCAGGATTATCAAGAGCCCACTCCTTAATAGCCGTGCGGATTATTTCCAGATTGGTCACGCAAGTATTTGTCTCAGAGCGGTTTCTGGCCCCGATAAAGGTAGGTATGGCAATTGCCATTAAAATAGCGGCTACCGCGACAACCGTCATTAATTCTGCTAACGTAAATCCCTTTTTTCTAAAAACCATTACCTTAATTATATCGGCAAATCCAGCGATAACCTGAAATCAAAAACCGCCGGTAATTTAAGTTTGCCAGCACCAAAGCCGACTCTTTTAAAGTGAACCCTTATTTAGCTATAGTAATATAAAATGAAAATTATTTATATAAACCCCGCTTATGGAGAAAATTTTGTCCGTTCGGCCCGTTGGGCCGCTAAATCGCGTGGCCGGGTACAAAGACACCCTGAACAAGCGCTAATTCAAATCGCTGTTCTCGAAAAAGCCGGCCATGAATGTAAATTTATCGAAGGGGCCGCCCTCAACTTATCCAAAGAGCAAATAAAAACCGAAATTGCTTCATTTAAGCCTGAATTAGCGATTATTCATACAACAACCCCCAGTATCTACAATGATATTGAATATGCCAAAGCCGCCAAAGATATCTGCGGTTGTAAAACGGTAATGGTCGGCGCTCATGCCAGCGCCGAGCCCGAAAATACTCTCACGATAGCTAAAGGCGCGGTAGACATAATCGCCCGGGGCGAAGCCGATTACACGTTAAGAGACATTGCGGCGGGTTTGTCTCTTCAGCAAATTCCAGGGATAACTTACTTTGAACAGGATAAGATTGTTTCCAACGATAACGGGCCGTTTTTAGATGTTAGCGAATTACCCTTCCCTTCCTGGAAGCATATCGACCCCCTTTGGTATCACGATGCCGGGAAGCTTTATCCCTTTTTAACTCTATATTCCGGCCGCGGCTGTTTCGGTAAATGCAGTTTTTGCCGGGAAACCCAACTCATTAACGGTCGGGCTCTCAGGATGCGCCCAGCTGAAAAAGTGGTCGAGGAAATAGAGTATGACCTCAAGCTTTTCCCTTTCCTCAAAGAGATAATGTTTGAAACCGACACGTTCAGTGCCGTACCCCGCCATGTTGAAGAAGTATGCGCAGAAATAATAAAGAGAGGCCTTCACAAAAAGGTTAGTTTCAGCTGCAATGTCCGGGTAGATATAAAACTTGATTTACTGCCGCTGATGAGAAAAGCGGGCTTTCGTATGCTGATGATAGGTTTTGAGTTCGGTACTCAAGAACAGCTAGACGCGGTTAAAAAAGGAACTACCCCTGAAATGGGCAAAAAGTTTGCCGAAGAAGCCCGCCGGCTGGGCTTTACTCTGCATGGCTGCTTTATGATCGGTGCCCCTAATGAAACCGAGGAAAGCGCCCAAAAAACTATCGATTATGCCAAAAGTCTTCCGCTCGATACTATTCAAGTATCAGGGATCGCCGTCTACCCGGGCACGGAAATTTTCGAGTGGGCAAAAGATAACAATTACATTACAGCTAAAGACTGGCCGGATTGGGTCGATGAAAACCACGAGCAAGTGACTCTTTTGTCTTACCCGCAAATGTCCAAAAGCCAAATCGATTTTTATATCGACAAAGCCCTGAAAGAGTTTTACCTGCGCCCGAAACAGATATTCAAAATGGCTGCCGGCATAAAGAACCTTGGCGACATAAAAAGGAAAGCTTACGGCTTAAGAAGCTTTCTTGATTATTTCAAAACAAACAAAAGAAAGATTGAAAATGACAGTAGCCGTCATAGTTGCCGTTCATAACAACGAAAAAAATATTTCGCAGTTAATAGAAGCGTTATTGCAGCAAACCCGCTTGCCGGACGAAATAATCGTAGTCGACGACGGAAGCACCGACAAAACCGTTGAATTTCTCGAAAGAATAGCCGGTTCAAACAATAAAATAAAAATCTATCGCCAAAAGAATGCCGGACCGGCCGCCGCCCGGAATAAAGGCTTTCGAAGTGCCGGCTCTGACATATGTGTCTTCACGGATAGCGATTGCGTCCCGGAACCCGATTGGATTGAAAATCTCCTAATGCCGTTCAAAGACAAACAGGTTGCAGCGGCCGGCGGAACATACAAAACCCTAAACAACAACAGTGCTCTGGCCCGCTTCATCGGCCTGGAGATCGCTTGGCGCTATAGAAACATTAAAGGCGAAATCGATGTTCACGGCACATATAATTTGGCGGTCAGGAAATCTGTCCTGGAAGAAGTGGGCGGCTTTAACCGGGAGTTCCCTAAACCCAGCGGCGAGGATTGGGACCTGACCTATAAAATTTCCCAAAAATACAAAATAATTTATGTACCGCAAGCTGTCGTCGGCCACTATCATCCTGAAAAATTAATCGCCTACCTTAAGAACCAGGAAAGACGGGCCTTCGACAGGATAAAGGTGTACAAAGAGCACCCGGACAAGAGAAGCTCGGACACCTATACCGGTCCGGTGATAAAATACCAAATATTAGGCTCGGCGGCCTTTTTGCCCTCTTTGTTGTTACTTTATCCCTGGTTTAGTTTCAGCTATTCGGTCCCCCTGGCAATTTTCGCCTTTTTATTGTTAACGACCTTGCCGGTATTTTTTTATACCGCCGATAAAGATTTAGAGGTAAGCTTGCAAAGCATCCCCGTGCAACTGTTAAGAAACTTTGCCTGGCTTGTAGGCCTTATAAAAGGACTGATTAAATTTGGAATCTAAGAACCTGCCCGATGAACACAACTGGAACGAGTTTTGGCAAGCCAACAACTCCTCGCAATTCACTAAGAAAAGCCGGTCTAAGACCAGAATAATCCACCGGCTCGAGCCTTTGATAAAGCCGCAAATGACCGTACTTGATGCCGGTTGCGGTTCGGGATTTTTCAGCAATTATTTTATTCGCAGAGGATGCCGGGTTTACGCTTTGGACTATTCCAAAGATGCCTTAATAATTGCCGAGAAATTAACCGGCTTGAAGGCAGAAGCCTATCTTAATCTTAATCTCCTTGATGCTGGCTTGGGCGCCGAATATAAAAACAAATTCGATATTATTTTTTCCGACGGCTTGCTTGAGCATTTTAACAAAGAGCAGCAACTTCAGATAATTGAAAATTTCAAAGAGATGAAAAAATCTTCAGGTATGATTGCAACCTTTGTGCCGAACAAATATTCCTGGTGGCAAGTTATTCGACCTCTTTTTATGCCCGGCATCAAAGAGAAGCCGCTCACCATGAAGGCCTTAATAGAGCTTCATGCGGGGCTGGATTTGATAGATAAGGGAGGGCTTAACGTGCTGCCCTTAAGTTTTTCACCGGACAAAATTCTTGGCTCAAGAATAGGAATGCTGATTTATACTTTTACCAGGTAAAATTAACAATGAACAAACGGATTCTTACTTTAATTACCGGCGTATGCATATTTTTATATGTGTTCTATTCAATCGGATTGCAAGAGATCTTAATTGCTTTCGGCGGGGTTGATTTTGTTTTTCTATTATATGCCTTCATCGTATTTGTTGTTTCGATAATTGTAAGAATCAAGAAGTGGTCGCTTATGGGCAATTCCATTGAGCTCAAGTTGAATTTACATCAGCTGACTAATTTTTATCTCAAGACAAGGTTAATGGGCCAAATCACCCCGTTTAGGGCCGGCGAAGCACTACCTGCTTTTTTTAAGCCAAGAGACAAAGAAAAATTATTTTCCATTACCGTGGCGGATAGATTTTACGAAGGCTTTACCACCTTTGCCATCGGTCTTTTCTCTGTTTATTTTTTCTTCAATAAGCTGCCGAACAAAACCAATATAATTGCTTTTGCCATGGTGTTTTTGCTGCTTGGATTTCTTTTCTTCCTGGCGTTTGCAACACAGAGCGGGTACTCGCTTCTTGAAAAAGGCCTGGAAAAATTGCACATAGGTTCGATTAATAAATATTTCGCCAGCTTAAAAGCTGTTCTAAGCACTAAAGGCAAACTTCAAATACTATTTATTACTATTTTTGCCTCCGTAATCGATGTCATAATCTATAAATTTGTTTTTAATGCTGTGGGAATAGACGTCACAATAATAAATGCGGCGTTAAGTATGGCCTTTTTATCGGTAATTATTTTCCTCTCGCCTACCCCCGGCGGTATAGGGATTGCCGAAGCGGGCTATATTTTATTGGCCGGCCGCCTGCAATTGGCAAGTTTGGCCCAGATAGGTTTATTTCTAATTACTCTGAGGGTTTTGAATCTGGTGATGACATCGACATTGTTATCTATCACCAGCCAGGCTAAGCTGGGCGACGCTTAACTAGTATTTTCAGATATTCGAGAAGTTCTTTCTGCAGATCAGGTCTTTGAGACGCAATTTCGATATTAGCAATCAACCAGTCGATTTTGCTGCCTATATCATATCTTCGGCTCTCAACCTCTATCGCGTAAATCTCTTCGGTCTTCAAAAGAAGGGCCAGAGCGTCCGTTAGCTGGATTTCTTGGCCAAATCCGGGTTTTACCTTCTCCAAAGCTTGAAAAATAGAGGGCGTTAATATATAACGGCCGAAAATCGCCAAATTCGAAGGGGCGTTCTGAGCATTGGGCTTTTCAACGAGAGAGCCTATTTTGTAAACACCTCTGCTTACCTGCTTGGCTTCAATAATACCGTAACGCTCCACTTTGGTAAGCGGCACTTTCTCAACCGCTATTACCGTAGTCCCATATTTTTTGTAAGCTTCTATAAGCTGCCGGCTGCAAGATTTTCGGCCAAAACTGATAGTATCGCCCAGCAATACTAAAAAAGGCTCATCAGCAACGTAACTGCGGGCGCATTGTATGGCATGACCAAGCCCCTTGGCCTCTTTCTGCCTTGTATAATGAATCTGAGCCATGTCGGCAACTGTTTTTATCTGCTCTATATGCTCGTGCTTTTTGCTTTGAAGAAGAGAAGCTTCTAGTTCGAGGTGCCGGTCGAAATGATCTTCGATGGCCCTCTTGCCGCGTCCGGTGATTATCAATATATCCTCGATACCGCAATCCACCGCTTCCTCGACAACATATTGGATAACGGGCTTATCAACGACAGGCATCATTTCTTTTGGCTGGGCCTTAGTTGCCGGAAGTAATCGGCTGCCAAGGCCGGCAGCCGGAATAACCGCTTTCAATGTTAATCCTTACTTGTCTTTGTCTTTATCGAGCTTCTGCTGCAAAATAGCCACAACGGACGCCAGATCTTTTACTTGCTTGTTGAGGGTTGAAAACTTTATCGAATAATCAATCAGAATCATAAGGGTAAAGGCAAATATGATTAGATACAATGCCGAGGGAGGATAGGCAATCCCCAGCGCTTTTCCGATTTTATCTATTATGACGCGAAAAAGAGATAACACCAGGACTACTAAACAAGCGGCCACCCATATTAAAGAGTAACCGGCAAAGAGCTTTTTGCGCCTGATTAATTCAAGGACAATCAGAAGCAGCAATAGGCTTAATAAGACTCCGGGGATACTTATCGAATAAATTGCTTCTTCTCCTTCTGGATAACCATAATAAAGAAAGCCAGGCTGACTTTAAACATATAATAAGCCGCTTGGAAAAAATCGATTGAAGAGCGGCCGTTTAAACGGGGCTTCATTTTTACGCCGACCTCGCTTACCTTAAAACCGCCTCTTAAAAGAGCTTCCAGCGCTTCGATTTCGGGATAGTCGAAAAAATCCCGCTCAATAAGATAGAGGAGGGCATCTTTTTTTATCAACCTGAAACCGGAAGTTGGATCGGTAATATTTGCTTTGAACATTATCCGGAATAACCAAGAGAAAAATAACCGGCCGGAATTCCTGAAGAAAGACATTTTGTATTTGCCGCTCTTTTCCAAAAACCTTGAACCGTTAAGAAGGTCGAAACCGTTTTTCTCTTTAAGCAAATTCTTAATAGATAGAGGGTCATGCTGTCCGTCGCCATCCAGCTGAATAAGACAATCATAACCATTGTCGAGAGCATATCTATAACTAGTCATGCGTGATGACGCTATCCCCATGTTAAACGGATGCCTGATAAGAATTGCCCCAGCCGAAACCGCTTCTTTGGCGGTGCTATCCGTGGAGCCGTCATCGATTACCAAAACAGGAATGTCTTTATGAACAGTCTTTATCTGCTTAACTACTCTTCTGATATTCGGCTCTTCATTAAAGGCCGGTATTGCTATTAGATTGTTTGTAATATCCGCATCATCCATTTATTCACCCTTAAAAGAGATTCTTAATTATCTAATCGTCATTCAATTAAGAAAACTTAAGGGCGGATCTTCAAAAGGATAAACGTTCCATTGACCCAAAGTGTCTTGCCCCATTTCTTTGTCAATCTCAAGTTCTGCTGCGGGCTGTAAATAGGGATTTTTTCAAATAATATATAGCGAGTTGTTTTAGATATGCTTAATTGTTTTCTGCGCTTTCTTAAATAAAGAAACTTCAACCTGGCGCCTTCCATTCTCTTCCGGTCCCTCAGCAAATAAAAAACCCAAGGGTAGCTTTCAATAGGAATTAGGCCGATTGTTTCGTTTTTGGGCACATATTTTTGTACGGCCGGCCTCACGTCTAAAATGGTTTTGGTGAGCCAGGGGTAAGGATAGCTTAAAATTTGGAATATAGCCGAACTTACGTATGTTGTTACGATTAAGGTGATTAAAATAGCGCTAATTGATTTAAATGCCAGTCCCTTACTGATATTAAGATAAAAGTATTCGAGGCTACCGGCAAGGGCGATGCTAAAGAGAAAAACGCTCGGAACTAAATGTTTGTAGTACCCGTACGGGAATTTCCATAGATATAACAAAACGGCTAGGGCTACATAAACCAGAAAGCCGTAAATCAAAATAGCGTTTTTCTCCCTGATGATGTAAACCAGTATCAAGCCCGACCCCAGCGCAAAAACTGACCACATTATGATCGTAAAAGGCAATCCATAGCCCGACCTCTTAGAGCCTGCTTGATGAATGCCGATACCAAGAACTTCCGGCTGCGGTGTATAGAAATGAATACTGCCGGCAGTCGAGCGTTTCGAAGTTTTTACTTCGCTGTCGGGAGAATTAGCATGATAGTTAACATTTCCGACCATACGCAAAATAGAGGGAAAAGCCAGTATAGTTATTAAAGCTATCGATATCATAAATAACGCGGTTAGCTTGAGCCTGTTTTCTTTTTTTATGATCTTTACTATGAAGAATATGAGAGGCAAGACAATCGGGTAAATTAGAGCAACCTCGGGATAAATTGCAATTAAAGCCGCCATAAAAGCCGCATAGCAAATGAGGTCTTTGTAATTTTTTTTGTTAAGCAGAGTTATGCCGAAAGCAACCGCAAAAGGAATAAGCATCAAGGACATTTCTTGGGCCAAAAAACCTTCGTTGTTCCCATGAATGACCAAAGTATTGATCCCATATAAAAAGCCAACCAAAAGAGCCGTTCTCTTTTTGAAGTGAAAAGTCGTTAAGCTGACAACATAAACACTTATTATGGCCAGTAAGTAAAAAAGTGTGGAAATCACCTGATAATTGAAAATAGAAAATTTCGTGGCTGTAAGTTTATTGATCGAGGCCAAGAACAACATCGGCCCTATTTTGCCGCCTGTCTTAAGCGCATAGTAAAGCAAGGTGTAGTAAGGCCTGTTATTAATGAGGTAATTCGGAATCACTTTGCTCGAAACGTTATTCGTTAAATAATCGCTGAGGTATGTATATATCATCGGATCGGTATTCAAACCGTATATGCTGATAAAACCGGCTTTCATGAGCGGAATTAAAGCAACTGCAAAAAGAACAAAAGCCAGCAAAATAATGGATAAGTTATTTAACCTAAGCTCAATTTTCTTTAACGCTACCATTGCTGTAAAAACGATAAAAGAAAGAACCGAATAAGGAAGGATAAATTTCCCGGCTGCCAGACCAAAGAAATCAGCCAGGGCCAGCAAAATTACTACGACAACTACCCCGGCTACCGGTGCTACTATTAATTGATGTTCCTTGTACTCATCCGGAAAAAAGAAGTGGCCGAAAACAGCACCGCTTGGATAAACCAAAAAGATAAAAGCCCCTATTATTTTTACTGCTGCAAATAAAGCTGTAATCATTGCCATTGTTTCCCAGTATAGCAAAACTTCGAATATTTAAGTAAGCCAACCTTTTACCCGAGAAGAATAAGCCCAATAAAAAGAAGCAAGAGCGAAAGCTCTTGCTTCTTTTTTACAACTAAGCTATTTCGGTTTACCAGCTTCTTGACAAACCGCCAACAGCTGTTCCGGAAGTAGTATACGTAACTCCTGAACGGCTGATACCGGTTAAGGTCATTGTGCTGCCTGAAGTGGTATAACCAAGCGTACCCTCTTGATTGCTGGCAGTACCTTGAACTGCAGAAGCTGCATAAGTATAAGCATTTTCTTCAGCGGACATAGCCGTAGTAGTTGCCGGCCATGAGCCTTCAGCAGCGAATGAACCAGCTGCCGCCCGTCCAGCGTTAGTCAGAGCTTGTTTAATAGCATTATCATAGCCTCTGTTTCTAACACCTAGAAATACAGGCACGGCGACAGCGATTAAGATAGCAATAATCAAAAGAACGACCATCAATTCGACAAGGGTAAAACCTTTGTTATTCTTAATCATGTTTTCACCTCCTCTCGAAATGATTTACAAATAGTAATCAGTGAAAAGATTGCAGTTAACGATTTACTCATTTAACTACTAACTATTCACTTTTTACTACTGTAATTAAGTTATCGGCTAAACGCTTCGAAAACTTTAACTACTCTTTAATCAAATTAATTATCTGGAACATAGGCAGGTAAAGAGAAATGAGGATACCGCCAACGACTATGCCCAAGAACACAATCAACAGCGGTTCGATCATAGAGGTCAAGGCCTCTACGGTGTTGGCAACTTCTTGTTCGTAAAAATCGGCGATTTTGCTGCACATGGTTTCCAGCTCGCCGGTCTCCTCACCGATACTTATCATCTGGATAACCATCGGCGGAAAAGTCTTATTCTTACCCAGAGGACCGGCAATAGTTTCGCCTTCTTTAATGCTCATCCTGGCCGACATAACCGCCTTTGATATTACGGCGTTACCGGTACTCTCCGAAACTATGTCCAGCGAATTAAGGATCGGCGTTCCGCTCGCAATCAAAGTTCCGAGCGTCCTGGAAAAACGGGCCAAAGCCACTTTAGCAAAAAGCTTGCCGAATACCGGCATTTTTAACTTAGTAGAGTCCCATATAAAGCGGCCTCTTTCTGTTTTCTTAAAAGTATTGAAGCCAACGATAACTCCAGCTATACCGGCAAATATAAATAAACCGTAGATACTATTCATAATCGAACTTAAAGTCATCAATATCCTGGTAGCCACGGGCAGTTTTCCGCCTAAATTCTTAAACATCTGGGCAAAAATCGGGACGATAAAGGTAATCATTACGAATGTGATAATAATGGTGATGCCGAACATAACGGTCGGATAAGCCATAGCCGACTTTATTTTTCCCTTAAGCTCCATTTCGGCCTGTAAATGGTCGGCTATACGCAGCAAGATCTGGTCTAAGACGCCGCTTGCCTCACCGGCTTTAACCATGCTTACAAACATGTTCGAAAAAGCCTTGGGGTGTTTGGTCATCGCCGTCGATAAAGCCTGACCGCCTTCTACATCTTTTTCAATCGCTTGTATTACCTTCTGAAGGTAAGGACTTGTGGTTTGCTCGGACAAGATAGAGAGACAGCGGGTTATCGGCAGACCGGCATTAATCATAGTAGCAAACTGGCGGCTGAAAACGGCCAAGTCTTTGGATTTTACCTTTTGCAAAGAGAAACGCCCCATTAGCGCTTTTACAGTGGGAGCTTCCGATTTTGAAGCAATGGTGATGATAGTGTAGCCCATCTGGCGTAGTTTCTGGGCTACTGCTGCTTGGCTCTCGGCCTCAAGTGATCCGCTTAGAACCTTTGACTGCTTATCCCTAACCTTGTAAGTGAATGTAGTTGCCATTTCAAATCTTCAATCTTCAATCTTTAGTACCATTCTTACTTTACGCCTATTATCTGCTTCATATGCTGGGGATCGCTAGCCTTAGCTATAACTGATTCCAGCGAAACCTGGCCTTGCATGTATAATTCTGCCAGCGATTGATCCAAGGTTCTCATGCCCTCTTTATGGCTTGTCTGCATAGCATTATACAACAAATGCGTCTTGGCTTCCCGTATGATGTTACGAATGGCGGGGTTGGCTATCAACAACTCAATTGCCGGAATGCGGCCTACTCCGCCTTTTAAGGGCAGTAGCTGCTGAGCAACTATTCCTTGAATGATGCCGGCTAGTTGTACTCTTACCTGCTGCTGCTGAAAAGGAGGAAAAACATCGATGATACGGTCGACCGTTTGGGGCGCGTCTTGAGTATGCAAAGTAGCCAGCACCAGGTGCCCGGTTTCAGCCGCCGTTATAGCCGCAGCTATAGTTTCAATGTCTCTCATCTCTCCTAGTAATATAACGTCGGGGTCTTCGCGTAAAGAATATTTCAAAGCGTTGGCAAAAGATTTAGTATCCTGGCCTACTTCTCTTTGGTTGACTATTGATTTCTTATGGCTATGTAAAAACTCGATAGGATCCTCAACCGTAATTATGTGTTTGGAGTCGCGCTTGTTGATAGAGTCAATCATCGTAGCCAAGGTAGTGGTCTTACCACTTCCGGTCGGACCGGTTACCACCACCATGCCGCGTGATCTTTTAGTTAATTCCTCCAGGATTTCTGGCAGGTTTAAATCCCTGAAACTGCCAATCACTTCGGGAATAACCCTGAAAGCCGCCGCCAGGCTATTTCTTTGAAAATAAACATTAACCCTAAAACGGGACCGGCCGGGAATACTATAGCTTAAGTCAAGCTCTAAATTGCGCTCCAGCCGCTCGCGTTGGGCATCATTAAGAATGCTATAGATGAGCTCTTTGGTTTCTTTTGCGGTTAAATCTTTATCTGCGATGGGTAATAGCTGACCATGTAACCGGATAGTTGCCGGCACACCGGTAGTAATATGGAGGTCGGAAGCTTTTCGCTCCAAAACTTCTTCCAGAAACTTATGCATTTGTTCCATATTTAACTCCTAAGCGTCTAGATAATTTATCGGTAATCAGCAGATTTTCTTTAATAAGCTTGAAATCATCAGGTAGCTACCCGGAGTACTTCCTCGATGGAAGTTATGCCGGCTAAAGCTTTTCTGAAGCCGTCTTGTTTTAAAGTTGTCATTCCATTGCCCAGAGCCACGGCCTTGATATCGTCAGCCGAAGCCCGTTCAAGTGTCAATCTCTCGAGTTCTTCGTTCATCACCATAATCTCATACAACCCTATTCGGCCTTTATAACCGGTATTGGCACACTTCTTGCAACCCTTTGGCTGGTAAAGTTTCGGCACCTCATCTTTGATAGGAAATTCGATACCGGCAAGAGCTTTCTTGTCCGGCTTGTACTCTTGCTTACATTCCTTGCATAAAACCCTCGCCAGGCGCTGAGCCTGAACACAACTTATTGCCGAAGCTATCAGAAAGGGTTCCACCCCCATTTCGGTCAAGCGGCTGATGGCGCCCGGAGCATCGTTAGTATGGAGAGTCGATAGCACCATATGGCCCGTTAGAGCGGCTTCGATGGCTATTTTTGCAGTCTCGCCGTCCCTTATCTCGCCAACCATTAAAATGTCGGGACTGGCTCTAAGTATTGAGCGCAGCCCGGTTGCAAAACTCAAGCCCGCTTTAGGGTTAACCTGAATTTGATTTAGCCCTTTAAGCCGGTATTCAACCGGGTCTTCGATAGTAACAATATTTTTATCTGAACCATTCAAAATGTTTAATGTGGCATACAGGGTTGTCGATTTGCCGCTGCCTGTCGGGCCGGTTACCAAAAGAGTGCCGTAAGGACGTTTAAAAACCGACTTAAAACGTTCCAAATCGTCTTTCATAAAACCCAGGTCATCAAGCTTAAGAAGGATGCTTTCCTTCTCTAGAATTCTAAGAACTACCCTCTCGCCGTAAACAGTCGGCAAAGTAGCCACCCGGAAATCGACGGCTCTTTTTCGCACATTAAGACTGCAATGGCCGTCTTGCGGTTTACGGTTTTCCGCAATGTCCATAGAAGCCATTATTTTAAAGCGGGATAAAACCGAGGGCTGGATTCTTCTTGGCAAGCGCATTACTTCCTGCAAAACTCCGTCGATCCGGTAGCGAATTCTTAAGTCTCTTTCCTGCGGTTCAATGTGGATATCGCTGGCCTTCTGCTCGACCGCCCGGACAATAACTAAATCGACCAGCTTGACGACGGGAGCGTCCTCAAAGACTTCTTTTATCTCTATACCGCCACCATCTACTTTGGTTTCAGCGTCATCTTCTTCAAGCCTAAAACTTAAACCGTACTGGTAATTGATGGCTTCCTGGATGTCCGTTTTGGTGCTCACGACCAGCTTAATCTTATAACCGGTTTTAAGCCGGAGCTCATCAAGAGCCATAACATTCGATGGATTACTCATCGCTATTACCAGGTGATCGTCTTCAATATTTAAGGGTATAAGATTCCATTTGCGGGCGGTCTTTTCGTTAACCAGCGCCACAGCCGTGCGGTCGATTTTAACATCACCCATATCAATGTAGGGAATGCCGGCTTGGTGAGCCAAAATAGCTACCAGCGCTTCTTCGTTTAATGCTCCCATATCCACCAGGATGCGCCCGATAGGTGCCCCGCTTTTCTTCTGCTGTTCCAGCGCAAGTTGTAAATCGTCTTCGGTTATTAGGTCCTGGGAGATTAAAAGCTCCCCCAGTAATTTATCTTTTCTCATACCGTTACTCTTACAACTTCCTCGATTGTTGTTAGTCCTGCCGCGGCTTTAATAAAGCCATCCTCTCTCAGAGTCTGCATGCCGCTGAAAATCGCTTCGTGTTTTATTTCATCACTAGTGGCCCTGTGTATCGTTAATCTTTCGATGTTCGCACTCATTCGCATCACTTCAAACAATCCGATTCTTCCTTTATAGCCGGTCTTAGCACATTTTTTGCAACCCACGGCTTTAAAGAATTTCCCTTTTGCAGGATCCAGCTTAAAACCCACCGCTTCAAGCTGCTGGGGCGTTGGCTGGTAAGGTTCGGCACAATTCTTGCAAAGCTTCCTGGCTAAGCGCTGCGCAACAACACAGTCAACAGCCGAAGCAATTAAAAAAGGCTCAACTTGCATCTCGATTAGTCTGGTAAGGGCCGAAGGAGCATCATTGGTATGGAGAGTAGAAAGTACCAAGTGCCCGGTTAAAGCCGATTCGATGGCAATTTTTGCCGTTTCGCGGTCTCTTATCTCGCCAATCATCACGATATCCGGGTCATGTCTCAGAATAGAACGCAGGGCCGCCGCAAAAGTCAGGCCGGCCCTGGGGTTAACTTGGACTTGATTTATGCCATCCACTTTGTACTCAACCGGGTCCTCAACGGTGATTATATTTTTCCCAATCTGGTTAAGCAAGCTTATAGCGGCATAAAGCGTCGTAGTTTTGCCGCAACCCGTCGGACCGGTGGTGAGAATTGCTCCATAGGGCCTTGCAAGAGATTCGTTTAATAACTTCAAAGCCTCTTTCCCGAACCCCAGACCGAGCAATTCAATGGCGATAGTTTCTTTCTCAAGCAGCCTCAATACTAATTTTTCGCCGTAAACGGTAGGGAGCGAAGCCACCCGGAAATCAATAGGCCTGTTATCTACTTTTAAACCAAAACGCCCGTCTTGGGGAATTCTTCTTTCAGCGATATCCATGCCGGCCATAATCTTAAGGCGGGAAATAATGGAGGCTTGCATCTTTTTGGGAGTGTAGGTGATTTCCTGCAGAACTCCGTCAATACGGTAGCGGATCCTGACCCCCTCTTCCTCGGGCTCGATGTGAATATCACCGGCCCTCTGGCGCACACTCTCAACCAGTAGAGAATCAACCATCTTTACAACCGGTGAGGCCTCACCACCAACTTCGACCTCTTCCGCGGCCTCCTCTTTCTCGGCTTCGTCAACCGTGTCAACTACGTCTTCAACTTGCTTATCGATTTTAAATAGATCGGAAATGGCATTTAGAATATCGGTTTCGGTCGCAATCACCGGTTTTATTTCATAGCCGGTAATAATCCTTAAATCATCGATTGCAAAAACATTTGAGGGATCGAACATGGCTACCACCAGGTTCTTTTCCTCGTAATCAATGGGAAGCAAAAGATACCTTAAAGCAAGTTCTTCCGGTATCAAAGTGGCAGCATGATGGTTGATCTCATAATTGGCAAGGTCGACATAGGGAATGTGCGTCTCTTTGGATAGAGCCGAGGCTATCTGTGATTCGCTGATAAACCCCAGTTTAACCAAAGAGTGGGAGAGCGGTTCTTCGCTACTTACAGCTTCCTTGAGCTGTGTTTCATTAATTAAACCGGCATCGATAAGAATTTGTCCAAGACGACGCCTAACTCTTTTCATTTATAGATAGCTCCTCGTCCAATGCTTTGCGCATGTCCTCAAGAGGAGCCACCGTTTTTGTCCAGATTTCAAACGAAGCCGCCCCTTGATACAAGAGCATTAGCTTGCCGGGAAGGATTTTAGCACCCCGGTTCCTGGCTTCTTGCAGCAATCTAGTTTCTTGTGGAATATAAACCAAGTCCACCACTAAATGCCCTGAATGAAGCCAATCAGGATCGATAACCAAATCTCCTTCCCAACCCACCGGCGTTGAATTTACTATTAAGTCGGTGCTATCTATTATTTTCGGCAAATTGTCGCCAAAGCTTAAAACTTCAAAACGGGTGTTTTTGAATCTGTCCTTAATGCTGGCCACCAAACTTTCGGCTTTGGCTAAAGTCCTGTTAACTATGTATATCGAGTCCATTTCATTAAGCGCCAATATCAAGGCTATCGAACGGGCCGCCCCTCCGGCCCCCAGAATAGCGGCCTTTTTGCCTTCCGGCTTAAAATGGCCGTCATTTTCAAGGGCGTGCAAAAAGCCGCGCCCGTCCGTGTTGTAACCGATAATCTTCGAGTCCTCGAAGTGAATGGTGTTAACAGCTTCAGCCATCTTGGCGAAAGAAGAAACCTCATCAAGGTACGCCAGCACCTTTTCCTTGTGAGGCATTGTAACGTTTAACCCTTTAAAACCAAGGCTTTGCAAACCCTTCAAAGCGACATCTAAATTTTCCGATTTAACAGGCATCGGGACATATGCCCAGTTAAACCCCAAAGCGTTAAAAGCGGCATTCTGCATTACGGGAGACAAGGTTTTCCCCAAAGGGTAGCCGATAATGCCCGTTAAATTAGTTTGACTGGTTATTTTCATCGCTTCTCGCCTCTAATCCAAACTCGACTTTCTTGTTTTTTTGCAAACGGTTTTCCTTTATAAGCCGCTTTAAGAGCCTTCTTTCGAATTGGCGTACCAAAGCTGTCGTAAAAAGCTCCTTGCCGCTTAACGGTACCACCAGAATCGTCTTAAGCCCCATCCTTCTGCCGCCGAATACATCGGTAAAAATCTGGTCTCCGATAACAACCGTTTTCTCCGGATGCGTTTTTAAAACCTCCAGTGCTTTCTTAAAAGCATTACGGCTTGGTTTTTTAGCCATGGCGATTACGGGCCGGTTAATTTTTTTGGAAATCGCCTTCCCGCGTGAATTAAGATTGTTTGACAGGACGCAGCACCTCAAGCCCCTCTCTTCCAAATCGTTAAACCACGTTAACAGCTCATCGGAAACAGCCTTCTTATCCCGGGGAATAAGAGTGTTATCAAGGTCTATTATTAGCCCCTCGATCCCCTGAGAGCACAAGCTGTTTAAATCGATATCATAAATACTGTCAAAGTAAGCGTCAGGCGTTAGCCATTTCAGCATCTTATCTCCTGTCCTCGGGGTCCCAAGCCACCCCTCTTCTAAGTAATGACCTGACAGGCCAACTCTCTTTAAAAAATACAAACGAATTGGCGTGAGCCTCGGTCAGCAAATTGCCGTATTCATCGTAAAAACATGCTTTTGCTTTCTTATTATCTCCGGCCGGTGAGAGCACTTCAAGCTCATCGCCCGCCAGCAGCCGGTTTTTCACTTTAACATTTGAGCCTCTGGAGGTTCGTTCTTCGACGGATCCTAAGAATTCCGCTGTTTTTATATAAGACGTATGGCCGTCGACTTGCAAGTTAGAACCGTTTCCGTCAATAAAACCTTTTGTGTATTGGCGGTGGCTGATTTTCGCAAGCTCCTCCAGCCATTTCTTTGATTGGCGATTTTCGATTGTTAATTGGCGATTGGCATCGATAATTTCCCTGTAAACCTTGGTTACGGTGGCCACATAATGAGTGCTTTTCATGCGCCCCTCTATTTTCAATGAGCTTACGCCCGCTTCAATCAATAACGGAATTTCTTCAGCTAAACATAAATCCTTCGAGCTTAAAATATAACTGCCCCGGCCGTCTTCAAAAATCCGCAAAGCTTCATCGGGCCTTTTTTCCTCCACCAAGGCATAATCCCAGCGGCAGCTCTGCGCGCAGTCGCCCCTGTTTGCATCCCGGCCGGCCAGATGATGACTTAGCCAGCAACGCCCCGAATAACTTAAACACATGGCCCCATGCACAAAAACCTCGGTTTCAACGCCGGCGCCGGTGCTTATCTTCTTAATTTCTTCCAAGGTCAATTCCCTGGCTAAAGTAATCCTTTTTGCTCCGGCTTCAGCCCAGAACTTAGCCGCCTCTAAATTGGTTACATTCGCCTGGGTGCTGATATGTAAGTCAATTCCTTTGCAAGTATCCTTGGCGAGCTTAAAAACACCGGCATCGGCAATTATTAAAGCATCCGGCCGCACTACCGATAACTCTTCAAGAAAAGTTTTAAGCTCACCCATATCGGCTTGGTGGGCAAAAATATTGAGAGCTACGTAAAGCTTTTTGCCGGCTTCCTTCACCATCTTCGAAGCCGTTTTTATCTCCTGTAAGCCTAAGTTGCTCGCCGTTGCCCGCAAACTAAACCCCGCGCCGCCGATATAAACAGCGTCGGCCCCGTAAGCCAAAGCATATTCTAATTTTTCCAAACTCCCCGCCGGAGCCAACAACTCAACCATTATTTCCTCTTCTTCTTTGCTTTCAGAAACTCCTTATAATTATTAGTAAAAAAGTGCTTGCCTGTTTTCTCGTTAATCAAAACATAGTAAAGATAACCAACCTTGGTCGGTTTAAGAGCGGCTTGCAAAGCTCCTTTGCCGGGACTGCCGATCGGCGATGGCGGTAAGCCCGGATACTTATAAGTATTATAGGGAGACTCAACTTGCAAATCTTTCAAAGTGAGCTTCTTTTTTCTTTCCGATAAAGCGTACTGGATAGTAGCATCGACCTCTAATTTCATATTTTTCTTAAGCCGGTTGTAAATCACGGCCGCAATCAACGGCTGCTCCGCTTTGAGCTTGGCTTCCCTCTCGACGAGCGAAGCCAAAGTAGTTATTTGATGCAAGTCCAATTTCACCGGCATCTGTCTTTTCTTGATAGAGCTATATTCTTTTTGAAACTGGGCCAGCATCATATTTATAACCTCACCGAGCTGCGTTTCAGCATCAAGGCGGTAAGTCTCGGGATACAGATAGCCCTCCAAATGGCCGGACGTATCGGCTTTTAAAAAATCGTATTTATAAAGCTTTAAGTCGCGAACAAGTATATTGAATTCTTTTAGGCTCAGGCCGCCGATTTTGTTCAGCCGCTCTCCGATTTGTTTGAGAGTAAAACCTTCGGGAATCGTTAAGTTGTAAAACGCTTTTTTCGGGCCGCTTACAAGGTCATTTATTACTTTGCGGTATGGCGAACTTTGCCTGAACACATACCGTCCGGGCATCAACTTTTCGGTCTTGCCGGTGGTGAAAACGTAGAATTTAAAAACCCAGACGTTATCGATAACGCGGGCCTCTCT
>Ga0214473_10000680_pt1 | contig 47414 bp, 54 predicted proteins | sample RVTome_7_FD_203509 | JGI IMG/M metagenome (GOLD analysis project Ga0214473, IMG submission 203509) | Soil microbial communities from uranium-contaminated site in the Upper Colorado River Basin, Wyoming, United States - RVT98D197 | ecosystem: Environmental > Terrestrial > Soil > Contaminated >...
CTAAACCTCCTTCATTATCTTGTGCATTTAAGGTTACTTGAACGTCGCTTCTGAACCAATTATCTTCTCCCTGACTTCCTGTTAAAACAGCTGTAGTAGTCGGAGCAGTTATATCCAGTCTTTCTGCCATCAAAGCAAAATGAGTTAGATGATCGACTTGAGCAGTTGCACTTCTATTATTAAGATCTACTGTTGTTGATATTTGAACCCAATTAACCCCGTCAGAACTGGAGAAGAGAGAAATCGTGTCGGTGTTATATCTGGTTAAATCCAAATTTGAAAAGTCCATTACCAAAGTAAAAAATCTCTGAAACTGAGTAACTAGATTTCCTAAAACATCAGTAGCAGTAATTGTCATACTCGGCCCGATCGATTGAATCCGACTTGGTTGAAAAATCCAGGGAGCAGATTGCATGTTAATATTTAAATCTTGGTCTGTTGCGCCTTCTGGAAATTCAACTCTATAACGCCATACGCTGAAAGTAGCTCCATTAAAAGGTAGTACACTGGTAATTCTGTCAAGCAGTGTTGTCCAAAGATAATGACTAGTATTTCCGGTCCTCTCCTGTCCTCCATATGTAAAAGAGTATTGTGACCAAGGATCCGCATCCGTAGTCATCCATCCGAATGGATCAGTAACTCCGTCGGGAATATTATCGTTATAATTACCGTCTCCGTTTTTATCCTGAATTACCATGAAGTGGAGGTGTGAACCTGCTTCTCCCGGAGGCTCCACATTTCCGCTAAAACCAACTTTCCCTATTGCCTGTCTCTGATTCACCAATACGCTTTGTCCGAGTTGGTCTACAATTAGACCGTCCCGCTGCAAATGATAATATCTGGTTTGATACCCATTACCGTGATCAATTAAAATTGCATTACCACAAGCAGCACAATCTCCTTTAAAGGTCGCAATTCCTGAAGCAGCGGCTAAAACTAAATCACCATAATCAAGATGGGCTAAGCTTTTACCATAATCATAACCATCATGACTTGTATAATTGACGTTTGTCCTTAGTAAACGTTCGTAGGTAATTACTTGACTTGGCTCACTTAATCCTACGCTTAACAGAGGATACTCGTGGTCAAAATAGGAGTTTATTGCTAATGCAGCGTCATTAAAGTTCACATTTTTTCCTTGATAATTCCATGGTAACTCCAAAAATGGGGTAGGAGCTGTAGGTGTCGGGGTAGGAGTTACTATGACTGTAGGTATTGGGGTTGGAGTAGGGGTCGGAGTGATGAGCCCTTCGCAAGCACAATTAGTCCAATTGGTTTGGTTACCGTCACAGATAGGATTAGCAAAATACATTACTAAATTGGTGTCAGCAGGGAGAAATCTGCAAGAGTCACCGAATCCGTCCCAGTAAGAACCATTTGAAGCAAGGGGGTCTGTTCCTACACTTGTTGCATTCAGATAATTATTATCTCTGCACAAATTGTAACAGCTTATATTTTGACCGGAATTAAGAATAATTGTTTGAGCAGATATCTTAATAGGAGAAGCAAAAGCAAGGATAAATAAGATGAAGGTTCCTATCGAAGCTAGTATTCTCTTCATGCTGGATCTTCCCACTCGATTCTAATAACCCATCTCTAATTCCGTAGATACTCCACCTACTATAAGAAGTCAAAGCCCTTCTTCCTTCATTTCATCAATAACATTTTTCTGTTCTCTTGAAAGTTTTTCCGGAACGGAAACGATTAGACGAAGGTATTCGTCTCCACGGCCCCGGCCGTGCAAAACTGGAGCACCTTTCCCGCGAAGGCGGACCATTGTTCCCGACTGAGTCCCGGCTCTTACCCGAATTTTGACATCTTCCTCAACGGTCGGAACTTTTATATCACCCCCAAGAGTAGCCAAAGAAAATGGAATTTTGATTGTTACGTAAATATCAGCTCCGTCCCTTTCAAAAACAGGATGGGGCTTAATATTTATAGAAAGAATAAAATCATCGAATTTAATTCGTGATCCTTCGTCAACCCCGGGCGGAATTTTAATTTTTCGTCTTTTTCCCTCAATTGAGACTTCTTTCTCAACACCCTTGATCGCCTCCATAAAATCCACTTCAATCGAATAACGGGGAATTTGACGGGCTTGCCTAAAAGGGGTTCCGCCTCCAAAAAAACTTTCAAATATATCAAACGGATCTCCGAAATCAAATCCCGCAAAAGGGGAGCCGTCTCCGCCGGTTGTTGTGTAAGTGTAGGTGAAAGGTCCCCAACGGCCCGATTGTGCTTGGCCAAACGGCCCACCGGTCCCTGGAAAACCTCCGGCTCCGCGGAATCCTCCGCCGGGCGCAAAAGCTTCGTGTCCGTATTGATCATAGGCAGATCGCTTTTGCGGATCCGACAAAATCTGATATGCCTCGTTTATTTCTTTGAAGCGCTTTTCAGCCGCCTCTTTATCGTCTTTGTGACGATCAGGGTGCCATTCCAACGCCTGCTTCCGATAGGCCTTTTTAATTTCCTCCGCCGAAGCTCCCTTCGTTACTCCCAAAATATCGTAATAATCTGACTTTGTTGCCATAAATTAATTGACCAGATCCTTGCCCCGCACTTTCGCTCTTGCGACGCGAGGACGTAGGCCTCGGGAGCAAGTAAGAATAGTGCTGGGGTTAGCAGCCATAATTCTTAAGTGCTAATTATAAAGAGAAAGGCAACATTTGTGAAGAATTAATATAAATAGTTTGATTGGTCGTTAACTTTTAAATTTAGAGACATCCTAAACGGCCTATAACATTGACTTTGTATTTATTTTATATATAATTGCACAATGAGTGAAAAAGACCGTTTAAGACAAATAATAGAAGCGACAAAGGCAGAACAAATCGTCCAACTCAACTCTGACCAAGTTACCGATTTAATAGAAGAAAGCGCCGACGGAAAGATAAAAATATATGGAGAAAAAGGCAAGTATTCGGGATCTAGTTCAAGAAGAACCGAAATACAAGCCGATGGTGGCATTGTAAAAGTTCACAAAGACACAGGTGTGGCAAAAGGCTTGTATTCCATGGCTTCCCGATACAGCAGAGTTGAAGTTATATCAGAAGACAAAACGGCATCTTTGAGAGTCAGCGTAGATCCTGATAAAAGTCAGTCAAACCCTGTTTATATATTTGAAGAAGTTTCAGGAGATGAAAACAAACAGATAGGTCTAGGTTATGGACAATCAATTGATTTGGAAATTGCAGATAGGCTTTTGAAAACCCACGAATGTTCAGGCGGTAATTATGTAGACCCAAAAGTAATTGAATGGATCGAATCGAAACTACAGTAGCCTCTTCTCTATAAATTCTGAAGAATTTACTCTACAACTTCTCCCTCCTCAACTTTTTCTCCTTTTTTCCCTTGGCTCGCCGAAGATTTATCGGAGGCGGCTTCGTCCTTACTTTCTCCCTCGGCAGGCTCGGGACCTGCGGTGCCTGCGGCACCTCCGGCATACATTGCCTGACCCACTTGGCTCAGGGTATCCGAAAGATCTTTAGTTGCTTTTTCAATTGCATCTTTATCGGTATCTTCCTTTGCCAAGACGTCCTTTACGCTCTTTATCTTTTCTTCAACTTTAGACTTCACATCTGCCGGTGCTTTATCTCCCGCGTCTTTAAGGGCCTTTTCGGCTGAGGCAACCATCGCGTCAGCCTGATTTTTTGCGGTAATTTTCTCGGCCTTCTTTTGGTCTTCTTCTTTGTGATGCTCGGCTTCATCCTGCATTCTTTTAACTTCATCATCGGACAGTCCAACCGCGCCTGTAATCTTGATGTTCTGGGTCTTGCCGGTTGCTTTATCTTTAGCAGTAACAGTCAAAATGCCGCTCGCATCCATGTCAAAAGTAACCTCGATTTGGGGAACACCACGGGGCGATGGGGGAATACCGTCCAAAATAAAGCGCCCCAAGGATTTGTTATCGGCGCTCATCGGCCGCTCTCCTTGGGTTACATTTATTTCAACCTGCGTCTGATTATCGGCAGCTGTTGAGAAAATTTCGGTTTTTGAAGTAGGAATTGTAGTATTTCTTGGAACCATCGCCGTCGCAACTCCACCCAAAGTCTCAATCGCCAAAGTTAAAGGAGTAACGTCCAAAAGAAGGATGTCTTTGACCTCGCCACCCAAAACTCCTGCCTGAATTGCGGCTCCGATAGCAACTACTTCATCGGGATTAACAGATTTATTCGGTTCTTTGCCAAAGTAATTTTTAACGGTTTCTATAACTTTCGGCATTCTGGTCATTCCTCCAACTAAAATAACCTCGTCAATATCGTGCGGATCAAGTTTGGCGTCTTTCAGACAAGACTCAACCGGTTTCATTGTTTTTTCTATAAGATCGGAAACCAAGCTTTCAAGCTTTGCCCGGGTTAATTTCAACGTAAGATGCATCGGTTGGCCGTCTTTTTGGGTAATATATGGCTGATTTATCTCAACCTCGGTTGCGGCTGACAGCTCTATTTTTGCTTTTTCTGCCGCATCTCTGACTCTCTGAAGAGCTTGTTTATCTTTTCTAAGATCAACCGTATTATCCTTTTTGAATTCCGATGCGATGTAGTCGACCAAAACCTCGTCGAAATCGTCTCCTCCCAAATGTGTATCACCATTTGTTGCCTTAACCTCAAAAACCCCGTCCCCGAGCTCAAGAATCGAAATATCAAAAGTTCCTCCTCCGAGATCGTAAACTGCTATTTTTTCCGCCTTTTTCTTATCCAAGCCATAAGCCAGAGCGGCTGCGGTCGGCTCATTTATAATTCTTTCAACCTTAAATCCTGCAATTTCTCCGGCTTGTTTTGTTGCTTGTCTTTGTGCGTCGTCAAAATAAGCGGGGACTGTAATAACAGCCGATTCAACTTTCTCTCCCAGATAATCTTCAGCGTCCTTTTTAAGTTTCATTAAAGTTCGCGCGGAAATTTCCTGCGGAGTATAATTTTTGCCCTCGACCTCCACTTCTGCCATCTTGTCTTTTCCCGGGACAATTTCATAAGGAACCATCTTTTTGGTCCTTTCTGTCTCCGCATCATCAACTCGCCTTCCCATAAGCCGCTTTATCGAATAAATTGTATTTTTGGGATTTAATATCATCTGACGCTTGGCAACGTCTCCAACCAAATTCTTCACTGGTTCAACTACCGAAGGAGTTATGTTTCGGCCGGTATCGCTAGCTGGAATAACTTTGGGGTGACCCCCTTCCATTACGGCAACTACTGAATTCGTTGTTCCTAAATCAATTCCTACTATCTTACTCATATCTTTTTTCTATAAATTGCGTAAGAGAGCCAAGCTCTGCTTACAATTTTTCCCATATTAATTTTTATCCTCGCTTTCTATTTTATCTCCAAAAACCTTAACTTTTGCAAACCGTATAATTTTTCCATCTCTAAACTTCCAACCTGTTAAAACTAATTCTGCAATTTTTCCTTTCTCCTTTCCGCCAGCTGGCGGATTCACTATGTCTACGGCTTCATGAAATTTTTCGTCAAATGTATCCCCCATCTTAGGCCTAATTTCCTCAATTTCTTCTTCGGCTAATAGTTTTTTAAATTCTCCAATGGCAATCGCCAAACCCTGATCACCTAAATGTGCCTGTGCCGCCTCAAATGCATCTAAAATCGGCAAACATTTAACTATAACTCGTTCGCTACTGAATTTTATCCAAATTTCGCGCTCGTCCTCAACCCTTTTTCTTAAATTATCATAGTCTGCGAGTGCCCGGGCAAGTTGACCTTTTAATTCCTCTGTTTGATTTTGCTCATCCTTCCTTCCAACGTATCCGCCTTTTGATCCTAAATTCTTTTTTTCTCTCCTGCTCATCATTACTGTGAAATTTCCTGAATTAGATTCCCGAAATACCTTAAAATTGGAATTACCCGTGAGTAGCTCAACCGCGCAGGGCCAATTACCCCAAGTGCGCCGTTTTTGCCACGAATATTAAAGTGCGTCGCAACGACTCCTATCGGAGAAAGGTTTGGCCAACCCAACTCCTCGCCAAAAAGAACCTCGATGGGAGAGGGTGGTTCGTCGCGCTTAAAGAATAAATCCATCAGTCTTCTTTGTTCCTCAAGTAGGGAAAAAAGGCTTGAGCAGAGACTTAGATCTGCAAACTCCGGATTGGCAAAAACATTTGCGTAGCCTGAGTGCCAAACTTTATCTTCATTTTCCATAACGCCTATTGCTAAATTTTGAGTTCTCTGGGCTAAAGCGTGCGTTGCTTCCTCCAAAAGGGCGTCCAAATTATCCCTTGCGTCCCAAACGTCTTCCTTAGCTTGAACTTCCTCTGAAACGCTCATCTGTCTTTCTTCCATGAGCTGATCAATATAGAATTTCATTGCTTTTGAAGAAGGAATACGCCCTGCCGAAGTGTGTGGTTGGCGAAGGTACCCAACCCGAGTCAAATCGACCATTTCGTTTCTAATTGTTGCCGGAGAAACCCCGAGGTTATACTTTTTTTCCAAAGCCTCGGATCCGACAGGTTCAGCTGTTTCAATATACTCGTCTATTAAGGCTTTTAGAATTTGCGTTTGTCTTGCGGTTAGCGCGTCTGACATATAATTTACCCCGAGCAAAGGCAAGTTTGACTTGCCGAAGTCGAAGGGTTAGCAGTAATCTACCACGAGTGCTAAAGAGTGTCAAGAGTTAAACTAACTTAAATTAATTGGAGGTTGTATCTGTAGTAGTTGGCGTAACTTGCTCGGTTTCTTTTGACGGAATTGGTTCAATTTTGCGACCAACAAATAATCTCTTGAGTAAATTAAAAAATACCCACACTTCTTTTGTACGTAGAATAACCGACATTCCAAGATAGACAATAATGCCCGACAGTGTAACCATGAGTGTGAGGATTAACAAATTGGCGGTATAGCGGGTGTCGAGTACGAATTTGTCAAAAGGTAAGTTTTTGGTTGCGTCGATCTTTCCTAAAAATGAGAGTCTTTTAACCCATACGCTCTTATCGAAAAATTTCAGGAAGAAATACATCACAAATCCGGATAGTGTAGAAGAAAAGATCATTTTTCCAACCCGTACTAAATTACGAAAAACAAAAACCTTACCCAGTTTTTTGTGTATTAGATAAAAAAGAAGTATCGTTTCGACAAAGGCTCCAAAAGAAAAAGATGCAGCAAGCGCCCAAACAGGAAAATGGAAGCCTAAAACCAATGAAAGGTCTCCAATAACCAAAATTAAAAGTCCGATCATCGAAACGACGACCGGAGTTTTAGTATCATGAAGGGCAAAAAAGCCTCTCACCAAAATTGCAACCAGAGTTTGAAAAACAACTCCCAGTGCAAAAACTGAAAGAACCGCTCCTGTTTGAAGTGTGGCATTCCAGTCAAAAATATCAGTTCCGTAAACTAAGCGAACTACAGGAATCCTTAAAACTATTAAACAAACTGCAATTGGTGCTGAAAAAAAGAGCGCCTGAAAGAGAGTATTTATAAGTATCTTTCTGAATTTATTTGGCCGGTCTTCATTCCTGGATAAAATGGGAAGGGCTGCTTTAGCGAGCGATGTTCCGAAAAGAGTAACCGGCAAAAGTTGTAGTGAATTTGCGAAAGTGTAATAGGTGTACGAGGCAGTTGAAATAATTGATGCCAAATAAAGCTCAATACTTTTCCCTATCTGGTCAAAAGAAAGATCGATTACTCGGGGAAGTGCTAGTTTTCCTATCTTTTTAACCTCTTCATTTGGTCTTATTGTTGGGACAAATCTGAAACCAAGCTTATATGCCAGCGGAAGTTGAATCACAAAATGTGCAACTGCCCCGATTACAACTCCTATTGCCGGCGCCTTCAAATTAAAATAGGGAGTTAGAATTATTGTTCCTAAAATAATTCCCAGATTGTAAAAAATCGGCGCTAAGGCCGGGATCAAAAAACGTCTCAGCGACTCCAAAACTCCGGTTAAAACGTAGCTTATTACAAAAAAGCCTTGTGCCAGAAATAATATCCTTGCAATTTGGGCTATTTTTTCGATTTCAACCGCTGTATACCCAGGAGCGATAACCGAATAAATCTTATTTGCCCAAACTCCGAATAAAAAAGCAAAAATTACAAAAATAATGAGTCCTATATTAACTACTCTCCCGGCAGTATCCCAAGCATTTTTCTCTCCTTTCTTAAGAGATTTTGTAAAGACAGGAATAAAAGCTGACGAAAAAGTTCCGAAAACTAAAACTTCAAAGATAAGGTCGGGCAGTCTAAAGGCGGCAAAAAATAAAGAAAGTTCATTTGGATCAAAGAAATTTGCAAGAACTCTTTGTCTGATAAGTCCCAAAATTCTTGAAACAACAATCATAATCATAATAATCGTTGCCGCAGATAAGACCGTCCCCTGAGGATCAGTGAAGAATTTTTTGCTGTTTTTTAAAAAGTCGTTCACGATAGTTTGAAAAGTTGTTGGTGCTTCGATTTCACCTTAGCATCAATTGTAAGTTAACCGAATGTATTGATATTTTGAGCTTCCTAGATTATACTCGACCTCAGAGAATCTGAAAACTCTCTGATTTAAGTTTTCTTTGCCTCACTTTCTTTTTGAAAAAGAAAGTGAGATTAAAGTATGCCTGTAACAAAAACAGCAAAACGAGCCCTCAGGGTTTCAAAAAGAAAAGGGACAATAAATAAAGTTATCTTAGGAAAACTTGAGATTGCGATTCGGACTGCTAAAAAGAGTAAATCCGCAAAAAATATTGCCGCTGCTATATCTCTTACTGATCGTGCTGCAAAGAAAAATGTGGTACACAAAAACAAAGCAGCCAGAATTAAAAGTGCTCTTTCCAAGCTCCTTCCCAAGACTAAGACTTCAGGCTCAAAGCAACCCCGTCGAAGGAAAGCTCAAAAATCCAAATAAAACTTGCTTCTTCAGTTTCCACTGTATGGTATAGTGAATATATAGTTTATGGCTAAAAAGGAAAAGGCTGCAATTAACCTTCTACTTCAAGAAACGTTCACGTCGACGACCGCCGGAAGAGTACTTTCTTGGCTTCTTTCTACCTTCAGGACTATAGTGATCTTGGTCGAAATAGTCGTAGTTTCCGCATTTATCTCACGATTTTTTCTCGATGCTAAAAACTCTGATCTTGACGAGGCAATAAAGCGAAACCAAGAGATAATTGCCTCCAATCAAACCTTTGAAAAAGAATTTAAAAATATCCAGTCGAGATTGCAAACCTATCAGGAGTTTGAACAAAAAAAATTAGAAACAGCCAAAGTCATTGAAAAAATAACGCCATATTTACCCCCTGATGTTCTTCTCAATTCAATATCCGTTAGTGACGGCAAATTAAATCTAAACGGCGAATCTCCAAGCGAACAAGGCATCCAACAACTTTTGGTTAATTTAAATTCGATCGATACATTTAATAATGTCATTCTCACAAGTGTAGGCTCAAAGCCAGGTCAAGAAATACTCGCATTTAATATGACTGCAACCATTAAAAAGGAGGCGACCCAAAAATGATGCCAACTTGGAGAAAAAATTACCTACGGTATAAATCATTTTTTCTGAATATATTCAGACAATATCAACAAAGAGCCGATGTCAAAGTCTATTTAGAAATTGTCCTCTCGTCTGTTGCTATTTCAATTTTTGCGGTTTTTGCTCTCCGCCCAACGCTTCTGACGATAAGTAGGCTAATCAAAGAAGTTGGCGCCAAACAAAAGACTCTTGCGGCCATGGAAGAAAAGATTAAAAACACAAAAGAGGCCGAAGACCTATATCGAAGCGAAGTGGAAAAAATAAAACTACTGGATACTGCAATGCCTCAAAAACCTTCTCCAGACACTCTCTTTCGCCAGGTAGATGGTGCTTCTAAGAAAAACTCCGTTATAATTACAAACTTCAGCATTAATACTTTGACGCTTAAAGATGCATCGCGTCCAATCGCATCGGTTTCGTCTTCTTCCAAACCTAGTTCGTTGACACTCTCTTTTAATATAAAGGGCGTATATAAAACCATCATTGGCTTTTTAAAGGATCTTGAAAACACAAGGCGGCCTATTGTCTTTACGACTTTCACCTTGGGCTCATACATTGACAAAGATTTAGGTAAACTTATTGTTCTTTCTGTCGAAGGTCAATCGCCATACGTCGATACCGCAAAAGAGTTACCTGAAGGACAGTAGGATATAATATTCAAAAAAAATATGAAGCCAAGACCACCAAGTTTCGTACTAGTCGCAATCTCAACATCCATAACCATCTTTGTGTGGATAGCCTTTGAGATCTACAGGGTCCTGACGTCTACCCCAACCGTTGATGTTCCTCAGGAAATTCTGGAACCCATATCAGCACAACTTGACACTAAGGCGCTTGATAGAATTAATTCATCCTTTTATCTCACCGATGAAGAGATCGATCAATTTTCACCGTCTTTGGTTGCTACTCCTTCCCCCACTGTAACAATAGAGCCGCCAAGTGTTAACATAGCCACCGAAGAGAGCCAAATCCAAATTACTCCGACCCCGACAGAAAGTTTTTAAAAGACAAAATCTTATTAGCTATGACGAAAAAAATGCCAACCCTTTTTGGAATAACGATCCTTCTTATAGGTGTTGCTGCCGGTGTACTTTTAATAAAAAATAAACAAATCTTCAGGCTCGGCGCGACCGAAGATATAGAGCCAAAAGACATTCGAATTTCAAACGTTTCCGATTCGACCTTTACCGTTTCGTGGACCACCGGCAAGAAAACAACCGGATTAATAAAATGGGGAGATACTACGACTTTCCTCAACAAAAATGCCAAAGTAAACGAGAAAAGCCCCATTTACACACACTCGATTAAAGTAGATAATCTTTCCGAAAACAAAACCTACTACTTCTTAATAAACTCGGACGGGATAAACTACGACAACAACTCCATTCCTTTTGAGGTGCGGACGGGTCCCAAACTTCCAAACCCCGCGCCTGCTATCGTAATTTCCGGAATAATAATAACCGAAACAAAAATAGGCGTTTCTGATGCTTTAGTCTATGTTACGGTTGGGGGAAGTAACCTCTTGTCGACAACCACGCTCAACGGTAATTGGTCACTTTCTCTTTCTTTGGCAAGAACGAAGGATTTGTCCAGCTATATTGAAATAGACGAAAAAAAATCTCTCATAGAAATTTCAGTCCAGGGCGGACCCGACGGAATGGCATCGGCCGTTATTTACCCCGCTGCCGCCCGCTTGGTACCTCCCATCATTTTAGGACAACATCATGACTTCAGAAACCTTACGCCGATCTCATTTAAAGAGGTTCCGAAAGCACAAGTATTTCTTCTGGATAACCAGACCTCTGAATTAAGATACGACGTTTTAGGAGCATCTTCCCCCTCTTCCTTACCTTCGACAATTTCATTATCGACGGTGCCGTCTTTATCCCAAGGGCCAAGTATTAATTCCCCTTCTTTTAAAGATAGTTTTAATTTTTTGACCTTTCTTTTTAGTGTGGCCTTAGGTCATATGGGTTTAAGTCCGCTTTTATCTCTCATTCAATAAACGCTTAATATGAATCCCGAAGGACAAACGGCTCCAAAAGTTGACGCACGAGATGCAATTGTCTCGGAAAGAGGCTCCTTTGGAAAAAAAATTTCTGTTATTTTTATTTCAATTGCAACTTTCATGCTCGCGGGTATCGCAATCTTTTCTGCATATCGGCTATATCAAACAAAAAAAGAGGCCTCGCCAACAGCGCCCGAAAGTCAACCGCTGGCCCAAAACCAAACCAGTCCATCACCACAACTAACAAATGTTCTCCCAACTCCCACGCCCACGACTATCCCCACCCCCACCCTATCTATCCCTCGTTTGAGTCCTACCGTAACCCCTTCTCCTACCCGCACACCCACTCCCATAAATACCACCGCTCTCTCCCCGACGCCGTCTCCTAGCTTACCTGATGCGGGTTTCACTTTACCGACAATCTTCGTAACCTTTACCTCACTAATACTCATTATTGTCTCTATCACGCTTTTCATTCTCTAGCCCTCCCAATACCTTGATTGATATACTTCTGGTAAGACCGATTCAAAATAGCTTTCTTAAGATTATGAATAATATTAAAAATTATTTAAAACCAATTTATCTGATTGGATTTATTGTTCTTCTGGGAGGATATTTGCGTTTTTATAAGCTTAATTGGGGAGAAGGATACTTCTTTCATCCTGATGAATACCACATAGTTCGAGCGGTAAACGAATTATCATTTCCTAAAGCGATGGATCCTCATTTTTTTTCCTATGGATCGTTTACCGTATACACAATCTATTTTCTTAGACTTTTCCTGACTTCAGCCTTAAATACTCCACTAACTAAGCTTAATCCTTTTCTCGTTGGAAGGGCTCTCTCGGCATTCTATTCCACCGTTTCCATAATTGTTGTTTTTCTTTTATCAAAAGAGCTTTTTAAAAAGAAAGCTTTCCCATATCTTGCGGCAGTTCTGGTCGCTTTAACACCAGGTTTAGTTCAACAAGCACACTTCGCCACACCGGAGTCGAATCTTACTTTCTGGATTTTACTAACCATCTTTCTCTGGATATCCTGGATGAAAACAAAGTCCTGGCGTTATTTAGCGTTATCTGCGGTCACTTTCGGATTAGCAACCGGAACCAAAATAATTGCCTTAATGTTGTTTCCGCTTTTTCTATATGCCATTTTTTTCGACCTTTTTCCATTAAGGGCAGCGCGAATAAGGACGTTTTTCGGAAAATTATTTACACTAGTCCTTTTCTTACTTTCCTTTCTTATAGTTTTTCCTTACAGCATTCTTGATTATAAAAGCTTCATAAGTTCTATGAATTACGAGGGATCTGTTGCCTCGGGAAAACTTGCTGTTTTTTATACCAGAATGTTTTTTGAAACAAAGCCTGTCGTTTTTCAGATTCAAAAGATTCTGCCCTACGCAATCGGTCCAGTTCTTTTGCTCTTAGGATTCACAGGTTTTGGAATTTCGATATATATGGTCTTAAAGCAACTCCTACAAAGAAAGGTAAAAAGCTATCCCTGGATCATTACAACTTTTTCTTTTGTTTTACTCTTTTTCTCAAATGCATTTCTTTTTGCAAAATGGACCCGCTTCATTGCGCCTACCTTTACCTTTTTTTCTTTTTTTAGCCTCTTATCAATTCAGAAATTTGTCTCGCTTTTTAAAAGAAAATTAAGAACTAGAGTTTTTTATCTCCTTTCTTCTTTTGTCCTGGCAACGACACTTATTTCCGGCCTTTTGGTGTTTTCAATATACACCCATCGCGACGTAAGAGTTGCGGGAAATGCTTGGTTAAACGAAAATATTCCGCCAAATTCGTTTGTCCTTACCGAAGCAGGTAATATGCTTGAAATTCCCCTAACCGGAAATCTGAAGAAAGTTCCCTTTGATTTTTATAACCTCGATGAGAACCCTGCCTTACCGACCCAGCTTACTTACCATCTTTCTCAAGCTGACTATTTCATAATCCAAAGTCGAAGAATCTATTTAAATCACCAAAAATTCCCTAAGCGGTTTCCCAAAACGGCGCGTTTCTATTATTTACTTTTTTCAGGAAATCTGGGTTTTGCCGAAATCAAGCGCTTTGAATCTTACCCGAGCTTAACCATAAACGGGAAAGGTATAATTCTAAAAGACGAATCGGCCGAAGAAACTTGGAGCGTTTTTGACCATCCGGTTGTAAGAGTTTACAAAAAAATAAATTCCTTTACACAAAAAGATTATGAAACAATTCTTGGAATCTAAATACATTCCTAATTACTTTTTATACGCCATCTTCTTTATAGCCATAACTTTTAGGCTATATGGAGTCAATTGGGACCAAAACCAACACCTCCATCCAGATGAGAGATTTTTGACTATGGTTACCGAAAGATTGCAGTGGCCAAGATCCTTAGGGCAATATTTTAGTCCCTCTGCCTCGCCTTTGAATCCCTACAACGTCGGCTTTAACTTTTTCGTCTACGGAACACTTCCGCAAAATATCGTTAAATTTTTTTCTGGATTTATTGTTTTCGATAAATACCCTTATAACAATATCGCCTTAGTAGGGAGATTGATCTCCGCTGTTTTCGACTTAGGAATCGTGTTTCTGGTTCTCAAAATTGGAGAAAAAGTTTTTAACAAAAAAGTTGGACTCTTGGCAAGCTTTATTTACGCATCTTCGGTATTACCAATTCAGCTATCTCATTTCTTTGCAGTAGATACATTCCTTGTCTTTTTCATAACTTTCGCTTTTTATTTTTTCATTCTTTATCTAAATTCTAAAAATAAAATCTTTGCAGCATTATCGGGCGTGTTCTTGGGATTTGCAATTGCAAGCAAAATTTCAGCAGTTCTTTTTTTACCTGTTGCAGTGCTTGGATTTTTACTTTCGATTATTAAGGAGGTTAAATTTGATAAACCGTCGCGTTACCAGGATGTTTTGCAGATCCTGCCTGATCTTTTCCTCTTTTTATTATTTTGTTATATTTCCCTTCGTGTCGGAGACCCACGGGCGTTCTCTAATTCAAACTTTCTCAATCCATCTCTGAACCCACTGTTTGTTCAAAATTTAAAGCAATTGGAATCTTTTTCAAATCCAAATGCGCTTTTTCCGCCGGCCGTTCAATGGATCAAAACAAAGCCAATTATTTTTCCTTTAAAAAATATCGTTCTTTGGGGATTGGGATTACCGCTTGGCATTCTAACTCTAGCCGGAGTAATTTATTCTTCCTGTTCAATAGGGTTGGTTTTAGTTAAAAATATTAAGAAAGCACTATTTAATCTTAACAATTTAACAACCCGTAATTCATGCTACCTTCTTATTCTTTTTTGGATTCTTCTAGTTTTCTTCTATGAAGGAATCCAGGTTGCAAAAACCATGCGTTATTTTTATCCGATCTATCCGTTTCTAGCTTTATTAACAGCTAATTTTATCTATCAAGTCGGAACGGTCTTGAATAAAAAATATAAACTCCAAACTACATTTTTTTATTGTTCAGTCGTTTTACTGCTATTAATATGGCCCGTATCTTTTTTGTCCATATATTCCCGTCCGCACTCAAGAGTGACCGCATCGGAGTGGGTGTATAAAAATATTCAGTCCGGCTCAACAATTTCGTGCGAACTTTGGGATGATTGTCTCCCACTTTCACTTGGAGGTAAAAATTCTCAAACGTTCTATCGGACCGAAACTCTTGCCCTTTTCGATCCGGATTCTAAGGAAAAGTGGATTAAAATTGACAGACAACTTGAGGGAGTTGATTATTTAATCTTATCTTCGAACCGCCTCTGGGGATCAATTCCAAGAGTTCCGGAAAAGTATCCTATTACATCTAAGTTTTACGAAAATTTATTTACGAGGAAACTTCAATTCATTAAAGTGGCAGAATTTACTTCCTACCCAACAATACCTTTCTTAAACATTCCGATTCCCGACGACTTATCCGAAGAAGCGTTTACCGTCTACGACCATCCCAAGGTGTACATCTTTAAAAAAGTGCCAGGCTCTAACCTTTATAAGCAATAATTATATATCGATAGGCAAAAAGTTTAAGTACTGGTAAATTTCCTAACCAGTCATTAAATTTACAAAGTGTTTCATTCTGAAAAAATATTCTTGGAAACAGTCCTAATCCTTCAATCTCGATTCCTGAAAACCCGTTATTTTTAAATACTTTTTTTAGATTAAAGAAAGTACAATTGACTGCTCCTTTTTCATAATTCCAGTTCCTTTTAAGAAAAAAGTAAATATACCAAGATATATTAAGAGCTCCTGGTTCTGAAAAGATAGTCATTCCTTTTTTCTCTAAACTTCTGTAGATGTTTCTCAACTCTATCTCCATATCTACATTGTGTAAAATGTCGCATCCAACTATTAATTTATAAGGGCCGTATTTTCCCAATGTTCTCTAAGTCTTTATTTTTCGATTTAACTTTTTTGATACTTTTCTCAGTCTTTCTAAAGACTTAGTACTAACATCTACCGCAACGACCCTAAATCCATGTTGCGCAAGTGGAATCGTAAGCCTACCCGTGCCGGCCCCAAAGTCAGCAACTTTTTCTAATTTTTTTATTTTTATGTGTTTTACTATCGCGCCAATTTCTTCTCTGGTGTGCACTGGAGGATTCAAAATCAAATTAGTATCATATTGGTAACCTGCTAAATCAAAATGACTTTGCTGCTTAACTGTTTCCGATTTAAACATAAACATGTTTGTGCACTCCTTCGATTATTTAAGAGTTTGCAATATAATTTATCGGCTAAAAAGATCTGCGTAAAAAGCTATCGTGTTTTCATAATTAAACATTTTTTCTACACGCGTTTTATTTAAGACTAATTTCTTTTTATTCTTCAATACAGAAATAATTGCTTCCGCTAAGGCTTTGGCATCTTTAGCTTTTACAATTTTCCCCATTCCAGTTTTTAATACAGGAATCCTTGCCCCCGGAATATCCGATGCAACTACCGGAGTGCCTGAAAGCATCGCTTCAACTTGAACCATACCAAAAGCTTCCAAAGATTCAACTGACGGTAAAACTAATACATCAATTTGTTTATAAAACCCGAAAAGTTCCTTGTCAGACAATTTTCCCAGAAAAACTAAGTGTCTTTTATACTTTTTAATCAAGACACCTATTTTATCTTGATAACCGCCACCGACAACATCTTTGCTTGGTCCCACAAAAAAAATTTTAAAGTTATCACTCAATTCTACTTTCAAAAAATCTATAGACATAAGGAAATACTCAATACCTTTTTCTTTAGCAATTCTTCCGACAAATCCGATTTTATATTTAGTGTCGTGCCAATTTTTTAAGGTATCTATTTTAGAATCAATAACTTTTACGGGTGGATAAATATAAACCAATTTATTTTTGAATTTTCTTAAAAAAAAGGAGTTATCGGCATAGTCACTTGACGAAGCAACAATCTTATTTGCAAAAAAACAAGTTATATATTGACTAGCTAAAGCCGCCTTTTCAGTTATTTGATTAATAAAACCACTCCATCCGGCTAAATCACATTGGTATGTAATTATAATTTTTTTTCGTAGTATTTTTGCCCAAAGACACAGAATTATTGCCTCAAAAGAGGGTAGATGACAATTAACAATATTGCTTTTAAAAACCAATAAAAATGCACTCAGTGCATAAGTTGGCATTACCGGTCCCCTACCAAAAATAAGTGGAGTCCAAAGTCTTATAATTTTAACTCCGTTAATTACGTCCTTCGATTTGAGTTTGCTGTCGTGTCTGGAAGTTATAATTTCCACTTCATATCCTTTCTCGACCAACCCTTCCGCCAATTTTTTTGCGTAAATAGTTAACCCACTCAGATTGGGATAATAGTACGAAAGGCCTATTAAAATTTTCATTTTGAATTCAAATATTTCTTCTGATCTTCAACATAAACCAGATCTACGTTTTTCAATTGCTTTCGTAGGTAATCCAGAAGAGGTAGATCGTCGTCAATAAAGACGTCAAGTTTCAATCTTTTTATCATTTCTTCTTTAAATAAATGAGGCTGCGCATCTTCAAGATTTATGTAAACCTTCTCAAAAAACTTTCTTAGTTTATAAAACCTAAACCACTGTCTTGTTCTCTCTTCAAGAAATGAGTACCTACTGGAAACTACAAACAGTTTGTAATTCTTACTTTTATAAAGCTCTTTTATGAGCCTAATATTTTTCTTGATTGGCGGACGAAGTAGAGGGTGATGACTCCAAAACCGAATCTTTCTCTCAAAACTAGAAGTTGGATAACGGTAAGATAGTTTCTTATGATCATGCTCCCGAACAAGTTTTTCCATTATGGAGTGCGGAATAAATGGGGGTTTATCAATTATTACTCCATCTAGATCAAAACCGATTCTTACTTTTTTACTCATCTAACTTTACAATATTGAAATATAGGCTGGCTATTATTATATTCAATTGCCAGCTAAAATGTTTTAGTAAATTGTATGCCGATTCAAGATTTAACAATAGTACTTCGTTGGTGGCTAACATTTTTTTTGTTAGGTTTAATAAGCTTCCCTCTATCAAGCTTAATTTTTAAAAAGTTTATTGACGGGGGATACGGACTATCCAAAACCCTATCGCTCATCGTCATATCTTATATCGCTTTTCTTCTTGGAGTAACCCATCTCGCTCCTTTTTCGAACGGAGTCCTTTATTTCATCTCAACCGCATTTTTACTTTTTAACCTTTACCTGTTTCTGAAAAACAAAAAAGAGGAAGTTGTCCTCTTTAAGAAAAATATTAAGTTTATATTTCTACAGGAGGGAATTTTTACCTTCGGGCTTTTTCTTTGGACATATGTCCGCGCGCACCAACCGGAAATAAGAGGCCTCGAGAAATTTATGGACTTTGGTTTTATTAATTCAGTTCTAAGATCAGACTACCTTCCTCCAATGGACATGTGGTTTGCAGGAAAACCGATCAACTACTACTGGTTTGGTCATTTTACGGTCGCCGTCGCGACAAAACTGTCGGGACTGCCCTCCGGAATTACTTACAATTTTATGCTCGCAACCATAGTGGGTTTAACTTTATCTACCGCTTTTTCAATATCGGCAACTCTAATGAAAAGCGTGGTCAAGGAGAAAAAATTAAGATATATCCTAGCCGCAGGAATCATATCTTCGATACTTCTTACTTTCGCCGGAAACTTCCACACTCCCTTTTATGTTCTCAAAAATGGGTCTCAAAAGTATTGGTATCCGGACGCAACAAGATTTATTGGATATAACCCGGAAACAAACGATAAAACAATTCACGAATTCCCGATCTACTCTTTTGTGGTAGCCGACCTTCATCCTCATCTTATTAATCTCCCTTATGTTTTGTTGTATCTTGCTATTTTATGGAAAGTTGTAGCAGAGAAAGAAAGACGTAAATTAGCACTTAAAAATTTGCTTTTATTAGGATTTTTATTAGGAATCTTTTTTATGACCAGTACTTGGGATTTTGCAAATTATGCCTTAGTTGCCGGAGCAGTCATTGGAATTAAACATTTAAACGATGAAAAGTTTAACTTTCCGTCTATCTTAAGAGTAGGTATCTGGTTAATAATTGTTGTCGGATTTGGGCTATTAATAGCATCTCCTTTTATCTTAAATTTTGAGTCAATTGCTCAAGGAGTCCGACTGGTTCATTCAAGAAGCCCCCTTTGGCAACTGGCCATCTTGTGGGGATTCCCAGCTTTAATGACAATTGTTTTTGTTCATACTCTTTCGAAACTGAAACAAAAAGTTGAAACTGCCGACTTATTTATTTTCTCCATCAACATGGCTTCGTGGATATTGATTATTCTTCCAGAGATTGTCTATGTAAAAGATATTTATATTGCGACTCATTACCGTGCAAACACAATGTTTAAGCTCACTTATCAAGCATATGTTATGTTTTATTTATCAAGTGGTTATATCAGTATTCGCCTGCTTCAACTGACTAAAAACTCTTTTTATAAAAAACTTTATGCTGCTATTTTATTCATGATTTTTATTTCCATTCTTTCATACGCAAACTTTGCTGTGAATTCCTATTACGGGGAACTTAAAGTTTATCAAGGCCTATCGGGGATTGAATGGTTAAAAAGAGACTATCCGAACGAATACGGTGTAACGGAATGGCTAAAAGAAAACGTAAAAGGCCAACCGGTAATTTTGGAGGCGCCGGGTGATAGCTATACGGACTTTAACGTTATCTCCTCCTATACTGGACTCCCCACTGTTTCCGGCTGGTTTGTTCATGAATGGTTATGGAGGGGTGATGCGAAATACCCCCAAGAAAGAGTAACCGATATTGTCGAAGTCTATACCTCACCAAATGTCGAATTAACTAAAAGTCTCTTGAAAAAATATAATGTCGGCTACGTAATTGTCGGAACCTTCGAGCGCCAGAAATACCCCAACCTGGATGAAGCAAAATTTGAAAAACTCGGAACGCAGGTTTTTTTCTCAGGAAATACAAAGATTTATCAGGTTTATTAAGCCAACTAACCACTTTTAAAAGTCTTGTCATGTAAAATTTGCCTCTAAAGCTATGGGTATGGTACATTACTCTTAATTATGGGGGAAAGTCTAAAGTTATTACCAGAAGGGTATTATAAGCGCAGGGAGAAAATGTTCAGTGCGGCTCTGCGAACTCATCAGGATTTAGCCCATATCGAAGCTTTGAGAGAAAGCGTTCGACATGTTCATCCCGATGCGTCGCAAGAAGAAATCGATAGATTTTCTCGCAACCTATTAAATCTAAGTGAAAAAGACCTTCTTGAAGGAGTAGTTTATTCCCAAAGAAAACAACCAACCGGATAAAACCCTCATTTTTCTGCAGTCTTACTTCATTCAATTTATTCTATGGAATAGTTATATCTTTTTATGGGAATACCCAGCTTCTTTGCCTTCTCTGCAGCATCTGATGTTCCTCCACCAGTACTTTGAATAACGTGGAAAATAACAAGCTCATCCGAAGCATTAACCACTGCATCGTTTCTTTCGAAATAAGCAGTCTTGTCAACTATTTTGTTAACTTGCTTTATTATTAAAGCCTTCGGGTTTACACTTTTTAGTTTCTCGAGTTGAGTTATTAAATCTTCAGCTTGTTTTTTTGTGATTACACCCTCTTTGGCACGTTTTCTGTAATGCTTTGCGTATATTTCCAAAGTTGTAGGCAAAAATATTTTTACTCTTTCGCACTTCGGATCTAATCTCATTGCTTCATCTGTAGCAAAATAATCAACATTCAAGGCGCCTCCAGTAACAACTCCCCCGCCAGTTTCGAGAACTTTTCTTACTAGTGACCTAACATCTCTCTCAACTTTTTCGGAGGTTAATTTCCAAGTACCGGATATAGCTACCCATTTTTTAACTTCAGGCTGATTTTTTTGCATGGCTTGAAAACGGTTTTAATGTAAGGCGATAAAGCCAACTTAGAAATTATTTACAATTTATTTTTCTTAAAACACACTCTATCCATTCGTGAATCTCGCCCCAACTCTCGTCTTTGGGTATAAAAACGTAAAGGTTGTCATACTTGGGAGATTTTGGGGGATTAATCAATAAACCTTCAGGGAAAACGTGAGAATTTACAGAATTTCTGGCTTGAAGGGTTCGGCGAAAAAGAATCGTTCCCGCCTCTGGAGTTATGTCTGTTTCAACCGATTTTAATACTTCGTTTTTTAAAGCTAAAAGTTTTTTGGGTGAAAACAAAATCTCACGGCTTAACACCTTATTTTTTATCGCTGAAAGTACCTTTTGTTGTCTTGCCGCACGGGCAAAATCCGTTCCTTCGTCTACTTCGGCATTTCTTGAGCGGACAAATTTCAAAGCCGTCTCCCCATCCATATGTTGTAGTCCTTTTTTAAACTCGATTGTTTCATAACGGCACTTATATTCAGGGTCACCTCCGCACAAATCATTCTCACGCCCAGCAATCGGATATTTATTGTCGGTAAATGTGCGCTCGACGCCAACTTCAATCCCGCCTAAAACCTCAACGATTCTCTTAAATCCTGAAAAATCGATAATCACTCCATAATGGATAGGTTGGCCAACAATTTCTTCAACTGTGGCTTTTGTCAAGATAATACCTCCTCCTGGTTCTTTTTTATTTCCCCAGTAATAGGTGCTATTGAGCTTAGCTCGAAGATCGGTTATCCAAAGGTCCCGTGGCAGCGATATTAGAGTAACCTCCGGATCAGAGTGAGAAATTGAAGCAAAAATCATAGTATCCGTCAAATCAGGAGCTTCATGCCCCTCTCCACCTTTCCCTAAAATAAGGATATTTGTATTTCCGTTTAAAGATTTTACTTTTGGTTGAGGTGTAAATACAAAATCTTTTACTAATCCTAAATAAAAATCCGCTCCAGTTTTTCTTACTAAACCGCCCAACAAAAGAAAAACTATGTAAAAACCGATAAATATTCCTGCAACCAGCAAGACGCGTAAAAGCCAAACGTGTTTTAAAATCTTTCTTTTTAATCTCGATAAGGCTATATTTCTCTTGCCAACCTTTGTCAAGGTTGGCTTTCCGTCTTTCCCTAATTCGCTCTGGGCAGTTTCCGTCTCTTGCATGTTAGAATGATAAACCAGTTATTAATAAAATCAATAGTGCCTGCAGAGGGTAAGAAAGAAGAAGGCAGGCAAACTCTATTGTATTAAAAATGAAAAATATTGACAATCTCCTTTCCGGCTTAAACGAAAGGCAAAAAGAAGCTGTAACTTTTGAAGGCGGTCCGCTTTTGGTTTTGGCCGGCGCCGGAAGCGGTAAAACAAAGGTACTAACTCACCGAGTTGCCTTTTTTATTAAACAAGCCCTCACGACGCCCGAAAGCGTACTTCTTTTAACTTTTACTAATAAAGCAGCCGGAGAGATGAAAGAGCGAGTTTTAAGATTAACCCAACAAGCTCCGGCGTTTGCGGGAACCTTTCATTCATTCTGTGTAAGAGTTTTGCGTAAAAACGGAAAAGAGATAGATATACCTCCAAATTTCATAATCTATGACGAGACCGATTCAAAAGAGACCGTTAAGGGAATTCTTGAGGATTTGGAACTCTCGACCGACCAACATAATCCCAACGCCATTTTATCTCAGATCTCGGAGGCAAAAAATCAGATGTTAACTCCTTTGATGTATGCGGAATTTATACAGGGTGACTGGCAGGAAAAAGTATTCAAAGTTTGGGTCGAATACGAAAAACTTCTTAATAAGATCGGGGCATTGGATTTTGACGATTTGTTACTAAAAAGTGTGAAGCTTTTTGAAGAAAGCCCCCAAACTTTAGACAAATGGCAAAAGGTTCTTACTCACGTTTTTGTCGACGAATGGCAAGACACCAATAAAGTTCAGTATAAATTAACCCGTCAAATTGTCGGCAAAAACGAAAATCTTACCGCGGTTGGAGATGCTTCTCAAAGCATATACTCTTGGCGTGGTGCGGACTTCCGAAATATTAACTACCTTATAAAGGATTTCCCAAATATCAAAGTCGTTAATCTTGAACAAAACTATCGCTCAACTCAAACGATCCTTTCTGCTGCAAACTCTATAATCAAAAAAAATACAAGCCACCCGGTTCTTAACTTATGGACGCAAAAGGACGGCGGAGAAAAAATAAAAATCTTCAGAGCCAGATCCGAATTAGACGAGGCTTCTTTTGTGGTCAGCGAAGTAGACGCACTAATTACAAAGGGTTTTGAATTTCATGATCTTGCAGTTTTGTATAGAACCAACGCCCAATCGCGGGTTTTAGAGGAAAGTTTCTTGCATGAAGGAATTCCTTATACTTTGGTCGGAGGGGTAAGATTTTATGCACGACGCGAAATTAAAGACGTACTTTCTTACCTCAGACTTATCGTTAATTCAAAAGATACCGTCTCTCGTAAAAGAATCGGGAAACTCGGCAAGCGCCAGTTGGAAAAATTTCAAAAATTTGAAAAGGAATTAAAGCCGAATTTGGAAAAGCTAACAACTCTGGACCTCATGGACTCTGTCTTACAAAAAACAGACTATCTTGCAAAATACCGGCGAGAGACAGAGGAAAATATTGCAAGACTCGAAAATATAAAAGAGTTCCGATCTGTCGCAACAGAATTTCCGAATATAAATGATTTTTTGGAAAACGTCGCTCTAATCGAAGCTGAACAAAATGAAAAGGGTATTCAACACATGGCAGGAAATCAAGAGCCCAATAACTCAGTAACATTAATGACCTTGCACGCCGCCAAAGGATTAGAATTCTCCGTAGTTTTTATGGTTGGGATGGAAGAGGGGCTTTTCCCCCATTCCAGAAGTCTTTTTGATATGAACCAGTTAGAAGAAGAGCGCCGCTTGGCCTATGTCGGAATCACCAGAGCAAAAGATTTGCTCTATTTAACTTATGCCAATCGCCGCCTCTTTTTCGGTCAACGTACCTCAAACCCTCCCTCAAGATTTATAATTGATATTCCAGAGGACCTTCTTAAAGGGGTTGAAAATAGCTATTTAGATTTCGATATCGGAAATAAAATCGGAAGTGATCTTGACGATTTCGACGATTCAATAAATTTTTAATACTCTATGAAGTGGTTTCAAAACACTTCATATAATCTTGCCGAAAGGCCTCAAAACAAGCCTACAAGGCGAGTTTTGAAACAAGTTCTATGGATGAAGGAGAAACTTTGGAAACTGAAAGCAATCAGGCCTCCAATCCAACAAGCGAAAAAGGTTCGGAATATATGACTTTTGAAGAGTTGAAAGAAAAAGCGTGGCAGGAGGCAGAGCCGGCACTTCTTGATTGGAAAAATAAATTGGGTAACTTTCAAGAGAGAAAGGCACCTCAAATAGACCAAGCGATTACGAACATTGCCAGTCTTTACGGAAAACCTGTACCTGAGAAAGATATTATTGTTAATCTTAACTATTTTCCTGAAAAGGACAGAGAGAGTGGGGAACCTGCCGTACAGGATGATAAAGATAAATCTTTCGATCCTAAAACCGGGAATGTTGTCTATTTCGTCTCGGAAAGAACTATGCTTCCGACGGACACGGAACAAGATATTGCTGATATGCCCGTAGGGACGGTTTCAAGAATTATTCATGAAACTGAACACGCCCTTTTTCAAGATGATGACTTCAAACAGTTAATTGAAATTTCCGAACAGGTTCCTGAAATAAATAAAACTTTGGATAAAATCATATCTTCTCAAGAACACTATACAGAATTTACAAATGAGCTGATAACTACTTATCTCGACAGTTATGCCCATTCATTACTCCAAAAACAAACTGAAATTAAATCCGATTCTCCCAAACATCTTAAATTTGTTGTTGATAAAGAAAACTTTGGTGAGGTTTTAGAAAAGGTAGTTAAATCAGATGTCGAGGTATGGAGACAAAACGGCCCCCGTACTGATCTACGGGTTGCCTGGGAAAAACGTTTAGGAAATTTACCTAAAGGATACGAGTCAAAACCAAAAGATAGTTCAATACCCTCTGTAAAAGAAAAAAATAAAATTCCATCTGTTTATGAAATAGGAAGTAGTTTAGATTTGGCCTTAGTTAAAAGATATGTTTCGGAGGGAAGAAAAATGGATGTGGAGTTTGTAACGGAACTTTATAAAATGGTGAACGAGAAAATTTATGAAATACCGGAAGTTTAAATTCCTCCTTAATTCCTATATGGATTGCAATAAAATACTTTTAAGATGATTAATACCGCAACACACCCTCTTCAATCCCACGAATGGGCGGAGTTTAGAAAAGCTTGGGGAAATGAGGTTTTGGAAACAAAATACGGAATAATTACGCTCCATAAAATTCCTCTTCTTCCATACAAAGCCGGCATGTTCATTAAAGGACCAATACCGACACAGGAAATGTTAACAGATCTTAAAAAACTCGCCAAAGAAAAGAGTCTGATTTTCATTAAACTTGAACCCTCCTTTGCCAACGTTTCCCACTCCGCTAAAGCTGCGGGGGACAAGTCAGAAGGGCAAACCCAATTTAGTAAAGCAGTTGAACTACTCAAGAAAAACGGTTGCGTGCAAGGGAAGACTCTCTTTACCCCAACCACTTTTTGGATTGATTTAACAAAAAGCGAGGATGAATTAATGAAAAGTTTTTCATCAAAAACCCGCTATAACATTCGTGTAGCCCAAAAACACGGGGTTGAAGTTTTGGAGGATAATTCCGACAAGGCTTTTAAAATTTATCTCGAGCTCATGCGAGAGACGGTCGAACGCCAAGGTTTTTATACGCATACAGAAAAATATCACAGATTAATGTGGAAGTATTTAAACGAAGAACTAAGAACTAAAAACGAAAAACCAGTTGCCCGATTGTTAACAGCTAGATATAAAGGCGAAATCATTACTTGTTGGATCGTTTTTGTATATAAAGATTTTCTCTATTACCCATACGGAGCGAGCTCGGAAAAATACAAAAATGTCATGGCAAATAATTTAATGATGTGGGAAGCAATTAGGTACGGTAAAAAGTTGGGTTTAAAAACTTTTGACCTTTGGGGGAGGGAAGAAGGAAAGGGATTCACGCGTTTTAAAGAAGGCTATAATCCGCAAGTTGTAGAATTCCTAGGAACATGGGACCTAGCAATATCTCCTTACTACTGGCCATATCGACTCGGTGAATTTATAAGATGGCAAATACTTAGAACCAAAAGTAAATTTGTTAAACCATCCTTCTAAAATGTTCTACTTGCGCCAAACTTCCCAATATGCAAAATATATGAAGTCAATCGGTTGGATTGTAGAAAGAATCGATAATACAAACTACTTCATTAAAAAAATTCCAATATTAGGATCTGTAATTAAAGTCCAACGTCCTGGAAAAATTGACTTAGAACAAATTGATAAACTGGCAAAAAAATATCGCGCTTTTCAAACCATCCTCGAACCGAAAGATAATAAACAAGAAGCAATAACCAGTAAACACGGTTTTAAACTTAGCAGATCTCCTTCCTTACCAAGTAAAACGATCCATATCGACTTAACAAAACCTGAAGAAACTCTCCTTTCTGAAATGCACTACAAAACCCGTTACAACACTAAGAAAGCTTCGCAAAGTCCAAATTTCAAAGTCCAAATTTCAAAAAGTATAGAAAAATTTGCCGATTTCTGGCAAAGTTGTGCTTTGAAACAGCGAGGAATGTTTCTGAATCAAAAAAAAGAAATTATAGAAATTTATAAAGCTTTCGAAAATAATGCAGATCTGTTATTCGCACTTCATTCTAATGAATTAGTTGCGGGGATCCTTTTACTACATATAGATAAAATGAGTTATTATATGTTTGCAGCGTCAAGTAATGAGGGGAAAAAACTCTTCGCGCCAACTATGGTTACTTGGGAAGCAATAAAAATTTCCAAAAAGAGGGGGTCGAAAATTTTTGATTTTGAGGGAATATTCGATGAGCGATTCCCACTTAAAACTTGGCTTGGTTTCACTCGTTTCAAAAAATCCTTCGGAGGACGCGAAGTCGAATACCCCGGAGCATTTACAAAATTTAGATTACCTTTATAGTAAAATACCCCTAAACATAATGGATAAAAATGTATTAATAATTGGTGGAGCGGGAAATGTAGGACAAGGAATAGTTAAAGCATTTAATAAATCGTCTTGGAAAGTTAAAGTTATAGATCCCCAAATAAATTCAACTTTTGAAGAACTTACCAAATCCGAATTTAAAAAAATCTTCACCTGTGTAAGACATATTGTTTATTGTGCAGAAATTGGAAATCGTGATTTGTATGCTGAAAATCCAAATTTAGGAAAAGAAAATAATCTTCGCTTTAAAAACTTCTGCAAAAAAATATCCTCCATAAATACAAAAACAACAGTTTGGTATATAGGCGGTTCTTGGACAAAAAGAAAACCCAATAAAAACTGGCTAGTTACAGACAAATCCCCCAACAAATTTTTGAAAAATTGCATTCCTTACGAAAAGGCTAAAATTTCTGCAGAAAAAAATGCTAAGGATTTATCAAGATTATTAAACATTAGATTCTTGGATTGGGCATCAGTTGTCCCAAATCTTTCTGAAAACTTTAGTATTCCCAAAATGGTCATACAGGCATTAAAGGAAGGAAAAATTACTTATTCAGCCGGTCCTTTCGGTAGACCTCTTCTAACAAGTACACAAGCCGGAGAATCTTTAGTTTGCTTAATCGAACATGATAATCCTAAAAAGAGGTTCCAGAGATTTTTAATACCCGGTGTTTTTATCCCTTTCAGCGAATTTGAAAGGGCAGTTAAAAAAGTTGTAGAAAAAGAAACTGATACGAAAGTAAGTATTGAAAAACAACTATCAACGCCCGGTTTTCTTAAAACAAAAACCCACTCCAAGTATCTGGAAAAATTAGGTTTTAGACCGAAAAAAGCAGTTATCCTGAAAGCTCTAGAGCAAAACGCTTTACTATATTTGAATAAACAAAAAGGTTCTTAAATTCTTACCCATAAGAAATCATCACTATGATATATCATAGTTTATATGAATTACGTTCAAATTATTAAGAAATTAAAATCGATGTCTAATCCTAAAAACGTAGAGGGGATGGCGAGATTTGGAATCACTCCCAAATCCAAAATTTTAGGGATTTCCATTTGGGAGTTAAGAAAACTCAAAAAGGAGATCGATACAAATTCCGCCTCTTCGGCGGACAGGCATGAACTTGCTCAAAAGTTGTGGGCTTCAGGTATACACGAAGCACGAATTTTAGCCAGTTTTATTGAAGATCCTGAAAAAGTAACCGAAAAACAGCTTGATCGTTGGGTTAAAGACTTTGACTCATGGGATATTGTTGATCAAGTTTCAGAGCTCATCGCCCACACTTCATACGTTGTCAAAAAAATCCATGAGTGGTCTAACCATGATGGGGAGTTTGTCAAACGAGCAGCCTTTTCTTTGATAGCAGAGCTTGCCTGGTGGGAAAAGAAGATGAGAGACAAAGACTTCGAGCAATTTTATCCAATAATCAAAAGGGGAGCAACCGACGAGCGAAATTTCGTCAAAAAAGCAGTTAATTGGGCTCTAAGACAAATAGGAAAAAGAAACAAAAATCTTCGAAAAGAGGCAATTAAACTCGCTAATGAAATTCAAAAAATTGATAATAAATCCGCAAAGTGGATTGCAAAAGACGCACTAAAAGAACTAAGTAGAAAAAGATTATAATTAAATAAACACGAATTATGAATCTTGTAAGTATTTTTTACACCATTCGATTTCTCTTTTATTTAATTCTTCCTGAGAAATATCGCTTTTTTCCAGATGCCGGAACTATTCTGATGCAAATGGATATTTTTTTATCATCAGTTGCAGGAATTATCATTGCTGGAACATTTGCAAGTTCCAAGATTAATCCTCAAAGGGCAAAAAAATTACTACTCATTCCTCCTATAATCTTAGTATCACCTGCATTTTTCATCCTCCCGTTTTTTGTTATTAATCGACAGTGGCAAGATTTAATAGAATCCGTTATTTCTATATCGGATCTTCTCTTCTTTATATTCAGCATATCATTTTCGCTCCTTTTACCTTATCTGATAATGGGTAGCTTTAAATCTTCAAAACAAGTCTTTTTATACTCGACTGGAATGTTAATTATTGGGTTAATTAGTATTGCCTGGATTAAACCAGATAATGTAATCTTTGGATTTGTTCATAACGCTCCTTTCATTCTCGCATCACTTTTGGTTAATAAAAAAATAATAAAGGTTTAGAAATATGATTTTAAAGGCAATACAAGAAAGAAGGTCAATCAGGAGTTATAAAAATAATCCTGTTTCCGACGAACAAATTATTAAACTAATTAAAGCTGCTCAATTCGCCCCGAATTCTCATCACAATAGGTCCTGGGAATTTATTGTTATTAGGAACCAAGATATCAAGAAGGTTCTTTACGATCTTATGGGACAAGGGTATATAAAAGACGCGCCTGTTTTGATAGTGCCAACAATTGACACAACAAAATCAATGCGACCGATACAGGATATATCGACCGCAGCAGAAAATATTTTTCTACAAGCAGCGTCAATGGGTATTGGAACAGTCTGGAAAAACGTTGTTAAGGAAAAGGTGAGTTTAATAAAAAAATTACTAAATATCCCCCAGCAGTTTACCTTAATAAATATTATCCCGGTTGGTTATCCTAAAACCAAAAGAAGACCGCACAACGATAGCGATTTTGATGTTAAAAAAATTCACTACGAAGAATGGTAAAAATTAGAAACCAACTTCTTAATCTTCTCTCTGTTTTCCTCAACCAGTTCCTTCTGTTCGGGCCAGAAGAAGGAAGGCAATTTGTCTAAATCAAACCACTCAACAATATAATCATCTTCTCCTTCCTGTAAATTCTGGGTACTACTTTTTTGATTAGTAACAAAAAGAAAATAGTGAACTGTTCTCCAACTGTCTTTTTCATATGTCAATCTTTCTCTTACACCGAGTTTACAAATAAGTTTTAGGTTTTTAAGACCAGTTTCCTCAGCAATTTTTCTAGTTGCCGCATTTTCTAAATTTTCGGTCACTTCCACTCTTCCTTTAGGTAGCATAAAATCTCCAAATTTCTTATCTCTTATAAGAGCAATAAATAATCTCTCCTTTTCCTTTCTAACAACCGTCCCACCCGCAGATACAGAAGTAGGAAAATTTTTATCTTTCGGTTTAATATACCAACTTTTATTAATTTTCATTTTTCATCGCTTCTGCAAAACAGTTTATACTCACAAGTTTCGCAAAGCATAGACCGTGAGCATTTAAAATCAGAGTCTTCAATTTGTTTTTTATAATCTTCAATAGTCTTTTTTGCCTCGTCCAATTCTTCTTTCGTTCTGGTTGTTGTAACAATTTGCGGTGTATCAAAATACATTAAAGAAAGTTTTACTCTTTCAGGCTTCCTTTGGAATGGATATTCCGGAATTGACGTCGCGGCGAGACCATAGATTGAAAGCTGTAAATCCTTTTCCGCTTCATTTTGGGTTAATGGAGTTGCGCCGGTTTTATAATCAATTATTTCCAATCCATCACCATGTACATCAACCCTATCTATTTTTCCGCCGACTCTTAAACTGTTAAGTTGAATTGTAAAAGGTTGCTCAAGTGCAACAGGCTTTACTTTCGGATCGAAATAATTATCCAAATAATATTTCAAAAATCTTTTTGCTTTATCATAAGAACCTGTCTCATGCGACTTACTTAAGTAACCCTCCCTTATCCAATTTTCGGATAATGTCTCATAGATTAAATCTGTGGTTGGCTTTTTCCTCTGACCGATTTTCTCGTAAAAAGATTTCATTGTCTGGTGGAAACTGTTTCCGAAACTTTGTGATGAAGTCGGAGGAGTAGGGAGTTTATAAATATATTTAAGTTTAAAATGTAAAGGACATATCCGGAATGTTTCGATTTGAGAATAAGATAAATAATCGATATGGACCGGTAGCTTGTAGGTCGCAGTTGGTAGCTTGGACATACCTACCGGCTTGTAGTCAAGAAAAGAAAGTTGCTGACCTTCTTCCTTCGGAAGTTCGGCCGACACGGCAGTATCGCCAAGTGCTTCGAAGATAAAGGGTGATAAATTTTTCTCCCGCTTTGCCTCGCCATAATAATTCGCTGCTGTCAAGAAGAGTCTTTCTTTGGACCTCGTCATACCCACATAAAAGAGTCGTCTTTCCTCCTGCAAATGATAATCGCCCTGCGGAAGAACCTCTTTGATAAGCGCTTCAGGAATCGGAATTTGCTCACGTCTCTCAATTGTAGGAAATCTCTGGGATACTAAATTAACCAAAAATACGACGGGAAATTCCAAGCCTTTGGCTGAATGAACAGTCAAAATGTTGACTGCATTTACATCGGTCCAGTCGATGTCCGCTGCTAATGGAGACTCACCTAACTCGCTTGCCAAATCTATCCAATCAACCACCGCGGTAACTGTAGCATCCTCATGCTCAACTTCGTAAGTTTTTAATTTATCGAAAAACTTAGAAATATTCTTTGCACGCTTTTCAGCCTCAACAGTATCTGGGTTTAGAAGTTTTTGTATTAGGCCTGTATTTTCCAAAAAGTAATACAAAAGTTGACCTGCTGTTTCTTTTTTAATTAATTTTTGGTGCCTGTCAATAATTAGTAAAATCTTCTTAATCTTTTCCTTAGTTTCATCGCTCACGAAAACTTCATTTAGCTTTTCTGATGCCTCAAAAAGCGTCATATTATACCTTCTCGCGTAATTTCCAATTTTTATCAAATCTCTTGGTGAAATATCGAAATAGTCAAGTGATAGTAATCTGTAAAAAGAAACCGAATCGTCAAAATCGTTAAGTACTTTCAAATAAGAAATGAGATCGACTATCTCAGGCTGCCTGAAAAGCCTTCCCGGACCCAGGAATTGATAGGGGATTGCGTTTCGTTGGAAGGCTCGGATAAAAGGTTCAGAGTGATTGTTCGCTCTTACCAATATTGCAAAATCTTTGTATTCAAATTTCTCTTCATCTCTTAATCTCTTAATCACTTTCGAGACTTCTTCTGCTTCATTTTCCACTCTATCTTTATGAATAAATACAACCGGCTCACCGTTTTTTGGATCCTTTATACTAACCAGGTTTTTATCAATTCCCAACTTTGCCTCCAAGGTATCGGGATTATTGTGCTGAATAAGTTTGTAGGCAGCATCCAGAATTACCTGGGTCGAGCGGTAATTATTAGTTAATACAACTGTTTTTGCATCTTTGTAATCTTTTTTGAAATACAAAATATTTGAAATTGCGGCCCCACGGAATTTATAAATTGAATTATGCACTACAACCCCATCGGCAACAAAATTGTGTGTTCTTTCTATCTCTAGATCATACGTAGAAGTCGTTTCAATTTTTTCGTTCCTAGAAAGAACCATTTTATACTCAACGTGATTATCAACCAATACAGGTAAGTACATTCCAGGAAAAACATGGCTTGCCGGAACAACACGAGCAGGAAGGTGTTGATAATTAAATCTGCCTACTACAAATTTCTTATCTATAATTCCGAGCGTTATAATAGATAACTCTTCTGCCGTTTTCCAAGCTTCAGCTAAATTAACAGTTGTCATACGTAACCTTTTGCCCTTTTTGGCTTTTTGAAGCATATATCCAGCTTTTTCTAGATGATCAATAATTTTCTTGTTGGACGTCTCTAAATACACAGAATGTAAAACTCCAGGGTTCCCAACAAATCCATTTTTATGGGTCTTACTTCTGTAATTTCTTTGACACATCATTAAATTCACTTTCACTCTCTTACTTACCCCTCTGGTAACTCCATCTACAGCAAACACAGGAGAATCAAGTTCTAAACCAAAATCTTTAGCAAGCATCTGGGCATTTTTGCTCGTATCTATATCTTTAAATAGTTTAATAAGCCATTTACCAGAAATCGCTTGACCTGGTCGTGTGTAAAAAGGAACCGTCGGCAATCCGTACTTTGCCGATAAATATGACTCAAAGAACCTCGCCTCTGTGTCAGTTTTAAAAGAACCTAGCGCAAAAATTCGATCGGCATGACGTTCCATTCTCAATCTGGCGGGAAGATTGTTTGTAACTCCTATTCTCCAACCTAAATTTTCTTGATGCATTAAATAAACGAAGTGCCAGTCTTTTGAACTATAAAGAGCCGGTATAAATGAAAATAACTTATGATTGTCGGTTACTTTTAAGGTCTTGCCTCCTTCCGTTACAAAAGTAAGCATTCTAACTTTTCGTTTTCTTTTAAACACGCGTGTTACTCTTGATAACGAAGTGTGACCTTTTCCTACAGCGGTTAATACGTTATCTCCAATATGAATATTTTTTATTTTTGTTTCACCGTTTGAAGTAGTAATCTTTGCAGTTGGTGGAAGACACTGCGAATCATCTCCTACAACAGTCAAATTTGCTTTCTTGGAAGGCCTTGAGAGAAGTTTTAATAGTTCGTATTGTGCGACATTGGTATCCTGAAACTCGTCAACTAAAACATATTTAAACTGTTTTTTATATACGCTTAAAATATTTGGCCGCTGTCTAAAAAGCGCAAGAGTCTTAACTATCAAATCCCCAAAATCCATTACCCCTTCTTTAACTTTCAATTCTTCATAAGTTTTATAAGCCTTGGTCAACTCCTCCCATTTTTCAATTTCAACCCTTTCCTCATTCAAAAGTTTTGAGTTTTTAGTTTTTAACTTTGAATTCACCCAATCAAGATATTGATTGGGTGCTATATCTTCATCCTGAAGTCTTGAAAAATGCTGCAACATTCCTCCAACAAATTTCGTCGGGTTTCCCAATGGTCTGAAATAATTAAGGTCAAATTTAAATAGATTTTGGCGGATTAATTGGATTGTTTCCGCCTCGGTCATCAATTTATATTTCGGGTTGAGTCCAATGTGAAGAGATTCAGCGCGGAGAATCCGATCACAGAAAGAATGGAATGTTGAAATCCACATTTGGGTATAACCGTAGGGCATTGCAATATCAACTCTTTCTTCCATTTCCCGAGAAGCTTTTTCGGTAAAAGTTAAAGCTAAAATTTCCGAAGGTTTTGCAAAATCTTTTTGAATTAAATATTTAATCCGTTCGGTTATAACCGTAGTTTTCCCCGTCCCAGCCCCGGCAATAATTAGAAGCGGCCCCCCCTTATATCTCACCGCTTCAAGCTGTTCCTTGTTTAACTTTTTCTCAGCCATACTAAGCGATTATAGCAATATCTTTTTAAAAATGATTAAATGAATAAATGGGCCTAGAAGTATCTCTATTAATACTTCTCTCTTTTTGTATTTTTTCTGGTATTCCTATGTATATTTATTTTCGCAATAAATCAATTAAGAATACTGCTCAGGTTCAACATACAAGAAAACGTGTTCTAAAGTTAACTTTAATTAATTTTTTACTAAATTTTTTTACCGCCATCATAATCTTAGGAATATACTTGTCAATCGCATTTCGCTCTAATTTTCTCAGCATAACCTTCTCCTTCCTAAGCTTAATTTTTGCAATAAGCATGTTCGCAACGTTTTATGGAAATGGTATATATAACTTCTATTGTCTTGGAATACTACACACTCCCTCAGATAAAAAGACTAAGAGAATTTAATACTCAGTTCATCGCAACACACCTCTTTCATGGGCCAATCAGTCATATTTTGGTATATTCAGGCTGGCTTTTAGTACTACTCTTACTTTCTTTACTGGATTTGATTCAACCCAGTGCGTTTAAAACACAAATGTTTATGCAACTATTACTCTTGGGATCATTAACCGGAATAATCTATGCAACTGCTCAAATATATAACGGCACCGCTACCTTCCAACTTATTACTGGCATTTTCGCGGCAACAACCCTTGCTACTTTTTTAGGATTCAACCAATTCGACTTATTAATTTCTCCTGTAGCATTATATTTTAGCGGTCTGTTATTAACTTTTAATTCTACTTTAGCGATCTATTTTATTCATAAAAAGGTAGTTGGGGAAAAAATAGCTTGGTACAAATCTGTCAGTTAATCTATTTACAACTTCTTTTCTTCCCCCTTTGTTCCTTCTCCCAAATTTCTGGTTGAAGAAATCTTTTGACCGAGTTGGGTGAAATAAGTTAAAACAGTACTCATAGTGTTGTACGAGTTGGTCAAATGTTTCTGAAGCACTGAAAGGACATCGCCCACTTTCCCATAATCTTTTTGAATTGCATGAAGGGCAGACAAAATTTCTCTGGCTTGAACTTCGATTTTCTGGCCTTCGAAGCTCATTAAAATCGCTTTCATATATGCATAAAAAGTGGTCGGGGAGACGGGGAGTACCCTTTTGACTCCAGCATAGTCAAAAAGGGTTTGGTTATTTACAATTTCGTAATAAACAGCTTCCGATGGAATATACATAAGTGCGTAATCAATCGTTCCTTCCTCTGTTAAGATGTACTTTTTAGAAATATCATCGATGTGTTTTTTAACATCCCTTTCAAATTCCTTTTCAAAAGCCCGCTTTTCAGCATCACCTTTGGCGCCCGACATCTTTCTGAAATTCTCCATCGGAAATTTTGAGTCTATTGGGATAATGCCGGCGGAAGTTTTTATGGCAGCATCGACTTTCTCTCCCGATTTAAAAGTGTACTGAAGATGAAAAGACTGCTTCGGTAGCATTTGGGAAAGAAGCTCTTTTAAAATTTGTTCACCTATATTTCCCCGAAGCTTCGGGCTTTTTAAAAATTCCTGAAGTTCTTTCATGCCCCGTCCAATTTCGCTCATTTCTCCAATGTTTCTTTGGACTTGGGAAATAACTCTTGCGGCATTGTCAAGTCTTTGGTTTAAGGTCTTACTTTGTTCGTCCAGACGTACGTTCGTGGTTTTCAAATACTCAAGAAGTTCCTGCGACGGCTTTTGCTTCTCGGTTATACCACTAATTTTCTGATTTATGAAAAATCCGAGGACAACAAAACCAATAACAATTATTGCAAGAAAGATTATTGGATCCATCGCACTGTCATTCTATACTCAACAAACTCGAGTTTGAATAAGCAAACGAGAGTTTTTGAATATATAATCTCTAACGAAGAGTTGTAAACTCGAGTAAGAGGAGTATATCATCGGGTTGGGATAAAATGAAACCATGCGAAGAATTAAAAACCTTAAAAAAGGTTTATCTTTCATATCCCGCATAAGATTTTCAAAAAACAAAGAAAGAAAATGGCGCTTTTCCACTAAAATTCTCGGTAACGAGTTCTCGGACAGAAGGGTCGCGAAGCGTAAGAAAGAAATTAAACTCAGGAAAAACTTTCTGCCGACTCTCTTAATAATAGTCATACTTTGGTCAGGAGTGTTTTTTGTTGTCTATTTTATTGATCCAGAAACTTTTGGCGCAATACCTCTCTTTTTATTTCTCTTATTTTTATCCCTACTTTTTACATTCTCTACAATTTTTGCAAATACCCGACGCGGGTTAATAATTTCTTTATTAACCATTTTATTCTTGATTCTCAGATATTTGGGAGTAGGGAATGTTTTAAATTTACTTTTAATTTTAGGGCTTGGTATTACTGCGGAAGTTTACTTTTCTAAAAAATAAAACATTTTTTCCTAAAATTTGTCTTGACTTTCAATTCAGTGTTGTTATACTGGTTTTACTCTTTTCAACAACTTAATACTACTTTTATATATAAAACTCCTGTCTTAAAACTGAATGCGAACATCTGAATTTAAACTTAATCCTTCTCTAAAAAAACAAATTATAGAAACCTTCATTCAACTTGTCGTAGATCTAAAAGACACCAGAGAGGTAGAAACATTTCTTAGGGATTTTTTAAACGAATCAGAATTGGAAGCTTTTACAAAGAGATTGGCAATTGCTTATTGGCTTAAAAAGAAAAGAAGTTATTCAAATATTAAAAACAATTTAAAAGTTTCAAGCGCAACAATTGCCTCAGTTCAGGACATGCTGGTAAGAGATGGTTTTAAACTGGCCCTCAAAAAAATTGAGGCAGAAGAATGGGCAAATCAGTGGGCAGAAAAAATCAAAAAAATTGTCGGCAAATAAAGCTTCTTAAAGTTTCTTCAAAATATTCCAACAAGAAAAATTGACTAAAAACGGGGTCTTCAAATTGAACATCGGAACTAGGATCAAATTGATGTAAAATACAACTATGAACAAGAAATTTTACGGCGAACAGCCGAAAACGAAAAAATTTTATATAACAACAGCAATCGATTATACGAATGACGTAATTCACATCGGCCATAGTTATCAAAAAATACTTGCCGATGCGATCGCGCGTTATCATCGGTTAATTGGAAATGAAACTTACTTTCTTACCGGAACAGACGAACACGGCCAGAAAGTGGAAAAAAAGGCAATCGAAAAAGGAATAGAACCTAAAAAATTTGTCGACGAAATTGCGGCTCAGGACAAAGCCGAATGGGATGCACTCAATATTTCCTATGACAGGTTTATAAGAACAACAGATAAGGATCATATTAAATTTGCTCAAGAATTCTATTTAAAAGTTAAAGCAAACGGAGATATTTATCTTGGAAAATATGAGGGATTATACTGCGAAGGATGTGAGGCTTATTATGAAGAATCGGATTTGATTGACGGAAAATGCCAGTTTCACCCAAATCGTGAAATATTAAGAATTTCCGAAGAAAATTACTTCTTTCGCCTATCAAAATATCAAAATTTTTTGGAAGAATACATTAACGACCACCCGGAATTTGTAATACCAGACGGCAAAAGACGCGAAATTTTAAGTTTCATCAAGAGCGGCCTCAAGGATTTTTCGGTAAGCAGACATGGTGTAGCCTGGGGAATACCGGTTCCCGACGATCCAAACCACACAATTTACGTTTGGTTTGACGCCTTGATAAATTATTTGACTTACGGTGTTGAGAAAAATTGTTGGCCGGCCGATGTTCATGTCTTAGGAAAAGACAACCAAAGATTCCACGCAATTTATTGGCCTGCAATGCTTAAAAGTGCAGGGTACGATCTTCCCAAAACAATCTTAGTCCACGATTTTATCAGCCTGAACGGCCAAAAAATAAGTAAAAGCTTGGGAAATGTCATAAAACCGTCAGAGTTGGTAAGCAAGTTTGGGGTAGACGGAACTAGATATTATTTCTTAAGATTCGGACCCCTGACCAATGACATCGATATTTCTTTGGATAAGATACGGGCGGCCTACAATTCAGACTTGGCAAACGGTCTTGGAAACCTAGTCGCCCGTGTCGCAGGACTTTTTGAAAAGACTAAATTTTCTGTATCCAATTCTAGGTCTTTGGCTTTCAGTAAAGACGTCTCCCGTGCAATTGAGAAATATGACATCAAGAAGGCGGTAGAATTTATTTGGGAAGAAATCCGAAAGGCCGACGTTTTTATTAACGAAAGGGGAGTTTGGAATTTAGACGGAAAGGTAAAAGAGGCTGCACTAGCCAATTTAGTTAATCGCATAAGACAAATCGCTCAGGATCTTAAGCCCTTTCTCCCGGCAACTGCTGAAAAAATTGAAAAACAATTCTTTGGTCCTTCAATAAAATCCGGAAAACCGCTTTTTCCACGACTGGATTAATATAATCTTGTTCTTATGCTAAGAAAATTTATCATAAAACACGAAAAGGGCGTCCTTAGGGCTTTAGAAATTTTGCCCGGGTTCGTTTCCTGGAATATAATACTTTTTCCTTACTGGGGAGTGTTTGTAATTCCGGAAGTTGTTGCATATTTTATTTTGGCTTTTAATGTTTACTGGTTTTACCAATCACTCACAATTGCTATTACCGCAACAATTTCACACCTGCGCATCCAGGCATCCAGCAAGTACGATTGGCTGGGTGATCTGCAACAATTTCCTGATTGGGAAAAGGTTCACCACGTCATAGTAATAACCACGTATAAAGAACCGCTCCCGATACTTGAACGCACACTCCAGTCCATCGCCGATCAAACTCTTCCGACAAAACAAATTTCAGTTACTCTGGCAACGGAAGAGGCAGAACCCGAAGAAGAAAGATTAATAAAAGCCCAAAAGTTAAAAGAAGTATTCGGAAAAACTTTCGGTAATCTTTTTGTCACAGTTCACCAACTTACTACCGGGGAGGTAAGGGGAAAGGCCTCGAATGAACGCTTCGCCGCAATCTGGGTTAAAAAGGAATTGATAGATAAAAGGGGGGTAGATATAAACTATGTAACAATTACAAGTTGCGATGCCGATCATAAATATCATCCCAACCATTTCGCAGCATTATCTTATAAATTCCTCGATAATCCCGAAAGATACTTATATTTCTGGCAACCGGCCGTAATGTTTTACAATAATATTTGGAAACTTCCTGCAATTACCAGAGTTCTTAATACCCTTATGTCCATATGGAATCTTTCGCAGCTACCCCGACGGGACAGATTAATTAATGCTCAAAATTATTCGCTTTCTTTGAAACTCCTAGAAGAAATTGATTACTGGGATCCCGATAAAATTCCTGAGGATTGGGGAGTCTTTTTCAAGGCGTTTTATAAAAAGAAAGGGAAAGTGGAAGTGGAACCCATTTATCTTCCCTTATTTGCAGACGCTGCTCTTTCAACGTCTTTTTTCAAGACCCTAAGAAACCAATACGAACAAATTAAGAGGTGGGCCTGGGGAACGTCTGACGATCCCTGGATAATTAAAAACTATTTCCTGACTCAAGACGTTCCGTTTTTGGATAAAACAATGAGGCTAACGACAGTTATATGGGCTCATTTCTTATGGCCGATAAATTGGTTTATCATTACTATTGGTTTAACTGTTCCAACCCTTATCAATCCTGCTTTTGGAAGAACCGCGCTCGGCTACACCGTCCCCAAACTCTCCTCATTCCTTTTGACAGTTGCCCTTTCATTCTTAGTAGTCATGCTTTTTATCGAAAATGTCTATAAGCCAAAAAGACCAAAAGAATTTCCACTCTGGAGGGCAATACTCATGCCGCTGGAATTTGTACTCATGCCTGTTGCCGGCTTTTTCTTTTCAGCCCTTCCCGGCCTCGACGCCCACACTCGCCTTATGCTCGGAAAATATTTAGAGTATAGAGTAACGGAAAAGGTCTAGAAAAACTCTAAACTGGAAAAATTCAATTTAGATAAAAATTGTGAACTTTTGTAAAAATTTATCGAAGTTTTTTATTTCTTAATTTGTAATTTGTCATTTGAAATTTGGAATTTTCTTACACTCTCCCCTATCGAAAAAGAGAAAAAGACTCCTATAGTATCAGATACTGATTTGTCCTATATTATCTACGCAAATCCAGGCAGCTCCTATCCCGAATCCCCGCTTATCAATATTAAAGGGCTTTATCTTCTTTGGATCTTTGAGATAAACCAAAGTACAATAGCGTTTATTTATCGCCCATTCGATAGTATTTTCTAAATCCCTTACCGAAATTCCATCGTCTCCCCCATACTTTTGCAATAGCTTTCTGACTTTGTCCGGGTTTAAATTTTCAAACGCCTGAATTTTTGAAACTGTTGCTTTTGCCGAAACGGGCTCTCCGGAATTTTTAAAATACACCCTATCCCCTACTTTGACTTTTTCCCAAGGGGCGCATTTATTTATTCCCCACCTGGACTCAATTTTCTTCCTTCCGTCTAAAATCTTGGGGATCAATCCCCAATCTTTTCGCATGATCGCCACATGATCCATATTCCGCACCAATTATGCCAACCCCCTCTTTTTTAAGTGTTTTTCAAGTATTTTTTTGCTTGGAAAGAAAATTGGTGAGGGTAAATTGTTCAAATCAAACCATTTCCATAGGGTTATTTCATCCGGCTCCATAACCTTGGGAATTCCAAAAAATTTCGTGCAAAGAAAACCGATTGTTACAAAATGCGCATCCTTTAAAATATCATCTGTGACACTAATTATTTCGAGGTTTTCCTCGTTAATCTTGATTCCTGTTTCTTCGAAAACCTCTCTCTTGGCAACACTTTTCAATTTTTCGCCAAACTCAAGTTTTCCTCCCGGCATTGTCCAGGTTCCTTCGCCATGAAGCTCGCTGTCTGCTTTTTTCGAATCCGCATGTCTTTTGCCCAATAGAACTTTTCCGTTTCTTAAAATCATTACCCCTACCCCAACTCTCGGCTGTCTATCTTTCGACATTTTGTTAATTACATCAGGCACTTCTTTTTACCTCCTCTACAAAATAATCCAAAATTTCTTCTTTTTCATTAAACAAAAACGAAGCTTTAATTTCCTTTCCTTCCAAAACCTTGGGCAGCCAATAAGAATCATCCCACCACATCTTTTTAAAAGGAAGTTTGTCTTTTTTAAACCAACGCGGCCTCATTTCTTCGCTTTCTTTCGGTTTTCCTGCCCAAACACTACATGTATAAACAACAACTTGTTGGCTCCAATCGGTATTATGTGGGAAAAAGAAGTCTATTACTGCCATTTTCTTAATCTTATCTGGAATAACTCCAATTTCTTCCTCGGCTTCTCTTTTTGCGGTCTCCAATAGGTCTTCCCCATCTTTCTGTTTTCCTCCTACCCCATTCCATAGTCCTTCGCCAAAACCCCTTTTCTTCATCGCCAACAAAACTTGGTTTTTCCTTAAAAGGAAACATAAGGTGGCCTGCTTTAAAGATCCATCCAGCTTCTTTTCATACTCGGAAATTTTCATTAACCGAATTATAACATGGTAAAAATTGACAATATCACTTTACATTGAACTCCAAAGTATCATATTCTTAATATAGAAAAGGGGGTGAGGTTAAATGGCTAAAAATCAAAGCGGGTTAAATCACTTTCATGTCGGGTTATTATCCGTTGCCAGTATTTTTTTATCAGTTATCTTTTTCTTACAGTCATACGGGCTAAGTCGTTCGGCAAATGAGGATAAAGGATTTGACAAATACGGCTATAACTACGGCGCAAGACTTTTTAACGGCACCGCCGACGGAGTCGATAGGTCTCTTGACGGAAATCTTTGGGGAGATCCGACTTATGCAAACGACAAACTTGTCATGAAGTGGTCAGAATCCTGGAACCAGTCACGCTTCGGAACCCAAGCCTGGAATTGCAGCGCCTGGACAGACAACGAATGGAACGGAAAAGTTACTAACGGAAGCGGCGAGGTATGGCACTATAAAATAGTTTGGGTTGGACCTGAACTTGAGCAAAGTGGATGTTGGAGAGAGGGCGGATATCCGATTTGGGGGCAATTTGAGGTGATCTTTTCCCAAGGAACTGTTGCAAATAAGCATTTCTGGGACACCCATGCCTATCCTGCGGGTTACGGAGGATTCTAGAAAATCTATTTATAAAAATTGAGGACGTGGGGATAAATTTGAAAAATCCCCGAATTGCGGAGGAAATGGGGTCTTAAAATTTCTTAAAAGCCTCAGATTAAAAACAGACTTCTGGACATGCAGAGGTTAACATATTTGAAAGATAATATCCAACCACAGGCCATAAATACACTAACAACAAAAACAAATACCACTTTTTTGGTTTGTTAAACAAAAACTTCGTTATCAGTAAACCAATCAAAAGAATACTATTTATCCAAAATAGATTATTACCGGACACTTGAAAACCTCCTACAATACCGCACGAACAATCTTGCATTAACTGGATTGGCCATATTTTACCGCTCGAAATAATTCTCGAAGTCCCTCTTAAAGAATAGAAAGGGATCGAAAAGATTTCGTATCTTGTTAAGTTGTATCTAAAATCGTGTCTATAATCATAGTTTTTAAAAAATAAAAACGTTGTTAACCAAATTAAAACAATGGCTATTAGAATATTTAAAAAGGTTTTTCTTCCTTGATAATAATTTCTTATTTTTCCACTTAAGCCAGTTGAAGTATCAGGAAGAGTTATCATTAGATTTATTATAATAAAAAAGTTTATAAACAAGTAGGGCCGTGGAGGAAATGGGTTCTTGAAATACTCAATTAGTTAAGTGTAGAACTTAAACAGTTGTGCAGATAGAATGAATGTATGAGTATTGGTTGGAAAATAATATATTGGGAATCCAAAAGGGGTTTTTCTCCAGTATATGAATTCATAGAAAAATTAGAAGAAAAACAACAGACAAAAATTTACAATTCGCTTGAACTGCTTGAAGAGTATGGTCCGCAAATTGGCTCCTCGCATTCAAGGAAACTTAAAGGATTTGATGTTCGGGAGCTACGAATTCTGGGATCAAATAATTTACGTATCTTTTACGTAGCAATAACGGGAAGGTCGTTTATCTTGCTTCATGGAATTAAAAAGAAAAACCAGAAAACCCCATTGAAAGAGATAAAGATAGCACAAAAGCGTTTCGAGAAATACTTGGCAGAAAACGCCAATTGACAATATCACAATGTTGCTATATTATGAAGCTAATATGGATTGGAAAACTCACAAGAAACTATTATTAAAAAGGCCTAAGTTTAGGATAGCTCTTAAAGAAACCGAGCTTGAATACCAAGTTGCCAGAATGCTTATCGAGGCAAGAATAAAAAAGGGTTACACTCAAAAACAGCTTGCCAAAAAACTTGATACCAAGCAGTCGGTTATATCGCGGGTTGAAAGTGCAAGAACTCTCCCTTCACTTTCATTTCTTAAAAAACTCGCCTCTACCCTTGATACAAGTTTGAAACTTGAATTCAAATAGCTCCAGACTTCGAAGCCGCGGAGGTAATGGATTCTATTTATTAAAGATTAAAATATTTTTTAAGAGGTGCCAAAAACGCCGTATAAATTTGTTCCGAATTCTTGTCAACAATTTCTTTCAATCTCCTGTAATCCATCCATTGTGAATCTTTTGTCTCATTTGTCTTACTTAAAAGTTTGCCCTCGGCTTTACAAAGAAAAATTAAACCAACGAAGGGGCCATTGGCCATTTGAGTAACACAAAACGGTTCTATTAGATCCGATGAGTCCTCCCGATTTAAATAGTTTTTTCTTTTATCCTCACCGACAATACTCGTAATATCTAAGCCACATTCTTCCTTAACTTCTCTCTTTAGAGTTTCATAAACATCTTCAAATGCTCTGAATTTTCCTCCAGGGATTTCCAAACTTCCACTGTACTTCAAGTCATCCTTTTTCTCACGAATTTGAACCAGCACTTGTTTTTCACCTTTGTGGGCTCTTTCAATTATCGCTCCGACAAACGGAATATATAAAGGTTCTCCTTTTAAATTTGGCAGCATTTTTATTAATCTCGCATCCATAAGCAAATTATACCAGGAAAGTAATTTAGAATCCGCGCCCGTCCACGCGCCGTCTACAAAGCCTTGGCGACGTATGGCCTCTGGTGGGGAGGAAATGGGTTCGGCTTACAAATTGACCCAAAACTCTTTTAATTATAAATTCCAGGGGTAAACCGGTTGACGATTACTATCTCTGCTGATTACTATTCCAACCGTCCCCTTTTGGGTAAAGGTTAAAATACCATCTTCAGTAATTCTTTCCTGCCAAGATAAATCAGTTATATCATCGCCTTCTATTACTTCGAATGTATATTTTTTATTACCCTCAACATATTCCTGCGGACCTCTAATTGGAAGCTCTGGAATCATGCCTCTTAATGCTGCCTTCAGAAATTTGAATGTCTCTTTTGCATGACCGTAAAACTCTTCGGTTTGACCATGTCCGCCGTATTGCACGGTCCAGGCGGGGTTATTCAAACCTTTATAATAAACAGTTGTCATTCCGGGTGCTCTGTAATATCCTGCGTAACTATCGCGCAGAAGCCAATCTCCTTCTTCATACTCGAGTTCTTTATAGCCCGGTCTTTGAGAAGGAACTTCTTTTCCCTCTCCGGCCCACGTTACCGAATTTGCTTTAACAACAAAATTTCCTAGACTTTCCAACCAAGCCTCTTTTCTTTTTTCTTCTTCAGGAGATAATTTTACTTCAGCCGTCATCATTAGTATTTTAACACTTATGGGATCATTTTTCCTAGAAATCCTGAAGTTGCGGGAAAAATGGAGTTTCTATTTTATATAGGAGTTTAAAATAGTTCTTGATGTATCAACTTAAGAAAATAATCCTCCAAGTGCAAAACCTAAAAATAACAACATTGCCACATCGACAAAAATATAAAATTTGGGAAAAAAGCACAATGGTTTTCTTTCTTCATTTTCACAAGATTTTAGAGCCAGTATATAACTCATGTGGGGTTTTGGAAATTTTCGTCCATTCACCTTATCGGGGTAATAAGAATCGTTGGCAATTCCATCAAAGTGCAATTCTTTGTTTAAACCATATACCCGATCTATAAAAACCGAAACCCTCTTTGATAAAACACCTTTCCCTGATAGGCCTTGCTCAACTAAACTTTTTATGAACTTCTCTTCCACTCCAAGATCGAAACCGATTTCGTCAAGTTCCTTACAAGCGCGGGCTGTCAATAAAGGATTTGCGGTAATAAAAGAAAGATACCTCTCTAGGTGTTGCTGAAACCTTTCTATACCTGCGTTTAAAAAACCAAGATTCTCTATAAGTTCATCCGAGAATAATAATGTTTTATCGCTAGCAAGAATCGACGGAGTAACTATGCTTTTGCGGAGCCCTATAACCATGTGTAAAGGGTAATACCATTCTCTATTGGTGGAATCGTTTGTATAACTTCCAGAAAGCCAGCGCCCTATTATCTTGAGTTCAAATTTAAGGGACTTTAATAAACTATTCCTGGTGTTAAACTGGCTGAGCCTAAAGATAAGCCATGTAACAAACGCACCGATTACAGCTAGGCTAAGCTCTTTTATCATAAACAAACTAAAAAATTTTTGAAAAAATTCCATTAAAAAAATGCCCTTGCGGGCATTGGCTAATTTTATCACGATCCTGAGTTTTTATCGAAGGACTCCGGAGCTAATTTGAAGACAAATTATTTTATCTGGACAATAAGCTTCGTGCCGAGTGCGGAAGTTATCTTCTCCAGAAAATCAAATGACGGATTCGCATTCCCAGATTCGATTCTTGCTATGGCCGATTGTTTTGTTCCAATTTTTTCAGCCAGTTGCCTTTGCGTTAATCCCTTTTTTATCCTGGCCCCAATAAGTTGTGAAACCAACCTATATTTTGGCTCAAGTTTTTTATATTCTTTGTAAGCCTCCTTATTTTTAAGGAGCTCTTTTTTAACTTCGTTCCATTCTTCCATAATCCGAATATAACATATCTGTTATGATTTTTCAAGTAAGTCTTAGAAAATCACAAGCTCCGCTTATTCTCTATCAATCTCTTTCTTTCTCTCTTCTGCTATCTTTATTTCTTTTCTTGGAGTCTTCTGTGTTTTCTTTTTGAAAGCATGGAGTAAATAAATGTTTTTCTTTGAAAACGTATATAGAATTCTTATTTCTTCTCTGCCCCTAATTCTAAGTTCACTTATTTCTTTTGTCAGCTTTTTGGAATATGGCATACCCAAAAATGGGCCATGAGTTTTTAAAAGATCTAAGTTTTGTGAAATTTTTCCAATTGCCTTTCCCCCAAGAGTTTTTATAAATTCTTTTACAATTTTCTCCCCTCTTACTGTTTGAAAGAAATAGATATTCCAAACCATGTTTTAATTTCATTATACAATTTCCGAAGCTAATTTGAAGACAAATTATTTTGTTGATTCCGGTTCTCTGAACGTACCAGCTTCGATATCAAATCGGTCAATTAAATCCAAATATTTCTTCTTTTTAATACCATCTGGATCGTGTAATTTAGGATTACTCAATACCGACGCCAACTTGCTTGCTGTTTGCCCAACCTCTTCCCAATCATTAAAAGGAGGGTTTTCAGTGCTAAAATGCCGGTTTTGGTATTCTTCTTGTATCAACTTGGCCTTTTCAGGATAGCCTTCCGGGTATATTGTCTCTTTTTGCAAACGATCCTGTGCTTTTTGTAAACGTTCGTCTTCAGATAGTCCCATAAGTATATTTTACTCCGAAGCTGGAGTGAGTTCAAATTCATATATTTTGTGTTAAAATAGTGCAGATGACAGAAGATAAAGAACGGCGGTTGAAGAACTCTCTCTCGTCACCAAATGGAAACTACGAGGCGATAGACAAAGCAATGCTGAAATTCTCCGTTCCCTTGGATGGTTTGGAACTGAAAAATCAGAAAAAGATCAAAGAGCAGAAGATTTTGAATTTGTTAATAACAAACTTAACGAGTTAATGAAAGATATTGACTCAATTCCTCCACAATATAAAGACGCGGCTACATTAGCAAAAAATTTATCAGGAGAAACAATTCCAACTCTAGAAGAAGCTAGACAAAAGTTTTATGAAGACCCTAAAGTCGCAAAAATAGTCACAGCAACAATTAATAACGCCGTAGAAAAATACCCTGAATGGGCGAAATTAATCCCGACTATCCGAGCCAAGGAACTCCTGCATCCGGTGCACTAATTGAAGGATATGGATGTACAGGTTACACACCTTTTGGACTTTTAATCTCTCTTCCTAGTATGCTTGCAGGTGTTCTATCTCCCAAGCCTTCATGAATTCTATCATTGTGGTAAAAAAGGAGATACTCGGCAATTCTCTG
>Ga0214473_10000681_pt1 | contig 47401 bp, 38 predicted proteins | sample RVTome_7_FD_203509 | JGI IMG/M metagenome (GOLD analysis project Ga0214473, IMG submission 203509) | Soil microbial communities from uranium-contaminated site in the Upper Colorado River Basin, Wyoming, United States - RVT98D197 | ecosystem: Environmental > Terrestrial > Soil > Contaminated >...
TGAAGCATACCGACAATGCCAGTAAGTTCGGGAGCCGCGGTGCCGGCGGGCGCCCTTCGAGACGGCCGCTGAGCAGATGCGGCCTCCTCAGGGCGAGCGGTTCTTTGTTCGTCGCATCGCAAAGTGAACCGCTCACGCTGAGGAGGCGCCATCCCTTCAGGCGCCGTCTCGAAGCGTGCCCGCTTGGTCAAAAGCCACTAACCGGGGCTGCTGAAAGTCCGACAGGCTGCTAGGCGCCCAGCTTGACCGCGGACGAGATTGAGAGGCAGGCTCAGTAGGGGCGGCGCGTGCCTGGCGCGGGCGAAATAGTCCCAACCGTGCAATCCAGTACTTACCCGAATATCGGTCGCCGAGGCGGCCAACTAATTTCGGGTCGGTTACAATCGACGGCCGTCCGTCGAAGAACGGACCATCCTGGCCACTGGCGGAGATAAAGGTGGAACTGCCTCGGCGGACACGTCTGCCTTATGCGGTTTGGGCGCTTCACCTAGATCGCAAGCCAGCCGCAGCGGGTTGCGCTACGGTGTGGCGAAGCCGGGGTCGAAGCCTTTGTCATGACAGGTGAGGCATAGGCGGCTGTCACGGTCACTTCTCCACAACAAGCTTTCGCCGGTGTTGCCGGTGTTGTGCACCGAGTGGCAAGTGACGCATTCCATGCGCGTCGCGCTCGCGCCCGAAAGATGATCCCTCACGGTCCCTGCCCTGCCCAGCGTCGCCATGTCCGCCAGCCGAATCTCCTTGTCGGCCGCCTGCACCGCATCGTAATCGAATCCGATCGGATGATGGTTGCCCAGGTAGCCGCCGTTACCGATCAGCGACGTGCTGCCCGCCGTCACCCGCCCCGTGTTCTCCGAAATCTCCAAGGAGTTGCCGTAGGAATTGATCGCGATGCTGCCATCATGACAGCTCAGGCAGAGCAGCGAGGTGCTGCCCGGCGCCATCCCATTGCCCATGACCTGCGAAGCCTTTTTCCCCCTGGTGGGTGCCCCCGCACCATTCTGGTACATCGTATACGCCTTGAAATTCGCGGTCAGCGCCGGGTTCCAGAGGGGTGTGCCGCCCTGGTCCTCACCGCGTGCAATAATGGACGCGGAGCGAGTTGCATATCCCTGCCCGCCACTCGTAGCCAATGCGTCGAGATTCTGTATGGCGGAGCTGTCCTGGAAATGACAGAAGATACACGTGCCGGTTGGCCTGGCGGTTTCGGGAGTGATGCGCACCATTCGGGTAAAATCGTGCACGCTACCGGCGAGCCCCGAACCCGGAACGCGGCCCGCCCAGACCGGCTGTACTGTCGCACAAGTAAAAAGGAAGCTCGCACCCAGCCGCATGATCGTCGCGCCGTTCATTGTGCGTCCCTCCATGGTCGCAGTTCAGTGCACCGCCTCCCCCAGCACCCCACCCCGCTTTCTATATATATGACAATCAGTATAATGCCGTACCTTGATTACCTGTTGTGTCCAGCACCACAGCTCTCAACATGCCTTAAAGCAACGGCTGTGCCCGGACACGTCGCAGACCGGTACGGCGGCCTGGCAGGCAACAGTTCCACACTGCTGTCATTGACAGGTCCTTTTGCACAATAGCGTCAAATATGACGCGTCAAGTGGCGATGTTACTTGCGATATGATCGGTCAGAGCGCCGGCTATGTCACTAGCGTTGCATGACTTTGGTGCTCAGGGATTTCCCCAGTGAAGATCCAAGCTGGACGCGGGTTCGGACGTGGGTTACGGGGGCGCAGGCCATAGCGCATGCGGGACGACCTGCGCCGGCATGAGTTAGAAAGCCAGCTGGTCTCTTATTGGACTTCGCAACGTTATCCCTTGAGGCAGTCGGCTTGAGCCGACTTGGAACGACTTAGCCAGCGAATTCCATTCGCTGGCGTCCCGCTGGGCATGCTGTTCCCCGCAACCTGGTTCGTGACGGCGCGTCCAGGCCTAACGCCGGGGAATGGAACTGGAATTCCCTGGCTGAGTCGGCCGAAGTCGTCTGCGAGACAACTGGCGGGAGCCGTAATGCCGTCGACCGGTTGGGGGGGTCGACCTATCGATCTACTTGGAGTGAGGGCAGAAAGGCTGCCAGCCGCTCGCTTCAGCAGAAGCGGGCGGCCGGCGTACAACGGATGAAAAGGTCAGGCTTTCAGGCGGCGAACGAGATCTTCGTTCTCCCGCCAGATCTCACGCGGCATGTGATCGCCGAACTTGCTGAAGAACTCCCCCTGTCCCTCGGCAGCCTGAAGCCAGCCTTCGCGGTCGACTGCGAGCAACTCGTTGAGCATGGCAGGCGAGATGTTGATCCCTTCGAGGTCAATATCCTGCGGCCGCGGCACGAAGCCGATCGGGGTTTCGAGCGCCCCGGCCTCGTTATGCACGCGCTGGATGACCCAGCACAGTGCGCGCAGGTTTTCCCCGAATCCGGGCCACAAGAACTTGCCCCCCTGGTCTTGACGGAACCAGTTGGTGCGGAAGATCAGTGGCGGCTGTTTGATACGCTCGCCCATGGCGAGCCAATGGCCGAAATAGTCGCCCATGTTGTAGCCGCAGAACGGCAGCATGGCCATCGGATCGCGCCGCACTACGCCGACGGCCGAGGTAGCAGCCGCAGTAGTCTCCGAAGCCATGGTGGCGCCGAGAAGCACGCCATGCTGCCAACTGAAGGACTGGTAGACGAGCGGTACGAGATTGGCGCGCCGCCCACCGAACAGGATGGCGGAGATGGGCACGCCGGTGGGGTCATCCCAGTGCGGTGAAATTGCCGGACACTGGCTCGCTGGCGTCGTGAAGCGAGAATTCGGATGTGCGCCCTTGGTGCCGCTGGCCGGCGTCCAGGGCTTGCCCTGCCAGTCGATCGCTTCGGCAGGCGGGGCACCGTCCATGCCTTCCCACCAGGGGGTTCCTTCCTTGGTCAGAGCCACATTGGTGTAGATGGAGTTGCGCTTGATGGTCTCCATCACGTTGGGGTTGGTTTTGTAGTTTGTACCGGGAGCCACCCCGAAGAAACCGGCTTCGGGATTGATCGCCCACAGGCGGCCATCGGTGCCGAGGTGCATCCAGGCGATGTCGTCACCAACGGTGAAAACTTTGTAGCCCTTCTGGCTCTCGGGCGGGATCAGCATGGCCAGATTGGTCTTGCCGCAGGCGCTGGGAAAGGCCGCCGCTATGTAGGTGGTCCGCCCGCTCGGCTCTTCGATGCCCACGATGAGCATGTGTTCGGCCAGCCAACCTTCTTCGCGCGCCATGTGGCTGCCCAGGCGCAGGGCAAAACACTTCTTCCCCAAAAGAGCATTCCCGCCATAACCGGAACCCACCGACCAGATCAGGCGCTCTTCGGGGAAATGCAGGATGAAGCGGCGTTCGGGGCTGAGATCGCCGAGCGAGTGCAGGCCTTTGACGTAGTTATCCGAGCTGCCCAAACGCTGCAGGGCAACCGATCCCATACGGGTCATGATGCGCATGCTAGCCGCGACGTATGGGCTGTCGGTGATCTCTACGCCGAGCTGGCTGTAAGGGGAGGTAACGGGCCCCATGATGTATGGAACCACGTACATGGTGCGATCCTTCATCGCACCGGCGAACAGCTTGCCCACCTTTTCCTTCGCTTCCGGCGGCGCCATCCAATTGTTGTTCGGTCCGGCGTCGTCCTTCCGCGAGGTACACACAAAGGTCAAATGCTCGGTGCGGGCAACGTCACTCGGGTCGCTGCGGTGCAAGTAGCAGTTGGGGTACGCTTGCTGATTGAGCTCGTGCAAGGTGCCCGTGGCGAGCATGTCTGAGATTAGTTGATCGTATTCAGCCTCAGACCCGTCACACCAGTGCACCTTCTTGGGGCGGGTAACCGCGGCTGACTCCTCTACCCATTTCTCAACTGGGGTTGCCATGGCCTCTTCTAATCAATACAGGGCCTGCCGTCAACGAAGAGGAAGCTGACCTTTACTTATACACATTAGCAGGGCAGATTGTGCCCGCCTATACGCACGGTCGTCACGCCGGCTCAGCAACTGGGTACAGGGCTGGAAGCCTTCGGCTGACGGCAGCCACGTCCAGTCGAACGGCGCTACAATATGGACAGGAGGATGACAGATGGCCAGAACACGTCTTGAAAACCGGGTTGCCTACATCACCGGAGCTGGCTCCGGCATCGGCCGCCCTGCCGACCCGAGGGGCGGGGGCGGGGCCTGTGCCCACTGAAGGTCCGCACAGTCCACCGGTGCGCCTCTTCGTTCCGGCCGCGATCGCGGTATTCTCCGCCCTGTTGGTCTATGCGCGTTCTCTGCACGGCGGATTCATCTGGGACGATCCTCTAGTGCTCGAACAGCTCCGCGCCATTCAGTCATGGCGCGATCTGTTCGTCCCTCCTGCCATCATTGCCAAATTCTATTTTCGTCCAGTCATCTTTCTGAGCTACTTGTTCGACCGCAGCCTGGGCGGCGAGAATCCATTTTGGTTCCACTTCTCAGTGGTCGCTCTGCATGCAATCAACGTACTGCTGGTCTGGCGCCTGGCATGCCGCTTGTTTCCGAGGGATTGGCTCATCCCTGCCGCCGGCGCCCTGCTGTTCGCGGTGTTTCCCACGCATGTGGAATCGGTTGCGTGGATGGCCGGGCGCTCGGACGTGGTTGTCTGCACGTTCGTCCTGCTGACTGCGCTTCTCTATCTCGAAGACCAGACCTGGAAGGCATGGCTCGGCGGGGTCACGTTCCTGCTGGCGTTGTTGTCGAAAGAGATGGCGCTGGCTGCTGTGGGGCTGGTGCCGCTGCTCGATGCGCTCAGGACGGGCCGCCTGCGCTGGCAGCGTTACCTGCCTCTGGCCGCAGCCACGCTCCTGTACTTCGCCTTACGCCAGCAAGCCCTCGGCACGTTCGTCGGCGGCATGCCGACGGGCGCATCGCCGCCGCAGATCGCAGCGGAGCTGATACGGGCCACGGGCTTCTACGTGTTGCAGGCGGTGGCGCCGGTCCGCCTGTGCGCCTATATCCCGTCGGTGCCCGCGCACGTCGGATACTTTGCCCTGGGCCTGCTGGCACTGGCGCTGTCAGCCGCACTGGCTGCCGCAAACTGGAGTCCCGGGCGCTGGCCTGTGACATTCCTCGTCGCATGGTTTTTCGCCACGCTGGCACCGTCCTTCGCCGTCATCATTCGCCGCAGCGCCTCTGCCCCCGTCGCCGACCGCTACCTCTATGTCCCCACGGTGGCGTCCTGTCTGCTGCTGGCATGGCTTCTGGTCCGCCTAGCGCAGCGCCGGCACCTTGCAACACAATGGATCGTCATCGTGGTTCTTGGACTCAGCGCCGTTCTGGGCTTCCACGCCGCCCGCTATGCGCAGGTATGGGCAGACGACCTTTCGTTCTGGACCGACATCGCCGCCAAGGCCTCTTCCAATGCCCTGCCGCACCGCGAGTTTGCCGCCGCCCTTGTTCGTCGTAACCGGCTCGACGAGGCTGAAAAGGAGCTGCGGCAGGCGTTGGCGGCACGAGGCAGCGCGGAAGAGCTAGCCATGGCGTACAATGATCTCGGCAACGTGTACCGGCGGCGCGGACGCTACCTGGAGGCCGAACAGGCATTCGAAGCCGGCATTCAGATCCGCCCGCACCCGATGCTGTATCACAACCTCGGCATGGCACTCATGGCTCACCTGGAGGAAGAGCAGCGCCAGGGGGACGAGGCGGCGATTGCTCGCGACATCGTGCGGGCTCGCACAGCCTTCGAGAACGCGCTGCAGCTGGGAGCACGGGGAGCTGGACCAGCCGGTTTCCCGCAGTGGGAGCCCGCCAAGACCCACGCCTTGTTGGGCCAGGTGCTGTTCTCCTTGGGCGACCGCACCGGTGCCCGCCAGCATGTTGAAGCCTCACTGCGCCTGCAACCCAGCGGACCCATAGCCGACCTCAATCGCCGCTATATGCGGCGGCTGGAGTGAGTTCGCATATCGCATATCGCGTATCGCTTATCGTTCCAGAGAGCCTTGCCGGCCATCACTTTGCTCTGGCGATAGGCGATAAGCGCTATGCGCTACGCAGGTCTGATCAAGGCAAGACAAAAAACATCTCACCCGGGTTGCGTAGTTCGCCGGCGATGCGTTCCGCGGTGTGGCCGGTACCCCAGTAGATGTCCAGGCGATTTGGGCCGCTGATGGCGGCGCCGGCGTCTTGAATGACGGCAAAGCGCGAGAACACCGCTTTGTCTTCTGCCGAGCCGGCACGAGGAGCGACGCGGACGAAGGCCAGCGCTCCGGCCGGATACACACTGGCATCGGCTGCAACCGAACGCCCGTCCGTCAAGGTGATGCCGAGGCTGCCGATCGGTCCCACCGCCACGGTGCGAAAAAAGATGTAGCGCTGGTTGGTTGCCGTGAGTGCCGCATGTTCATCGGGATGAGCGCGCAGATAATCCTTGAGCGTCTGTAACGACACCGCCTCGCGCGGCATCTTTCCCTGCGCAATCAGCACGCTGCCGAGACTGGTGTAGGGGCGGCCATTGGAACCGCTGTAACTGACCTGCATGTGGACGCCATCTTCGAAGCGCAAGACCGCCGACCCCTGCACGTGCATGAAGTAAGCTTCGACTGGATCGTCCAGCCAGGCAATCTCATAGCCTCGACCTGCCAGTACGCCCGCATCGATGTCGGCGCGCGTGTAGTAGGCGACTACCTTCCCGTTCTCTACCCGTCCCTGTCCAGTGCGGTTTCGGCAATCCGGGCAAAATTGGCTCAGGTCGATGTCGATCAGGTCGTCAGGCGTCCGATACAGCGGGTAGCGGAAGCGCTCGCTGCGCCGGCGGCTCGCCGCAATTTCGGGCTGATAATAACCCGTCACCAGCAACGGCCTGGGCAACTCGGCACGATAGAGGTGGAAACGATCGCACACCCGCTGGCCCCAGCTACCCCCGGCGGCAGTCATGTCGGCTACCGTGCTCAGGACGGCGATGAGTTCTTCAATCTTGACCTTGCGGTCGAGCGCGCGCAGTACACGATCCTGAGGCAGTCGTTTGAGCGCCTCGATGCTGCGCGCAGATGCCTGCTGCAGAGAGACCGGCGGCGCGTCGTCGTGCAGCAAGGCGCGGCAAGTCTGGTCGTCCAGCGCCACCAGACGGGGTTCTGCGGTAGGGCCCGCAGGTGTCCACGTGGGAGGCAAGTAGGCGCACGACGTCAACGTGGCGCACACCATAGCCAGAGCCACGCCGCGAGCACCTACGCCACCTCGTCCGATCACGTGGTAACCACTCCCCGATGACTTCACGCGGCGTAAGCGCGTTGCGCCGCGGCAACGCCGGCTCCGGCTTCGATCGGGTATCCGCAGCGCGGCAGCACGCGTTCCAGCGTGCTGAGAACCAACAATACGTTCGCGGCCGTGCTCGACTCGCCCATCAGACCGATGCGCCAGGTCTGTCCCTTCAGCGGCCCCAAGCCGCCGCCGATCTCGATGTTGTATTCCTCCAGCAACGCCGTACGTAAGCGAGCATCTTCGACACCGTCCGGGATGCGCACGGAGTTGAGGGTCCACAGTTGATGACCTGGCTGTGACGCGATGGTCAACCCGATCGCGGCCAGGCCCTGCTTCAGGGCTGCGTGGTTACGTTCGTGCCGGCTCCAACGCGCTTCGAGGCCTTCCTCCGCGATCAGCCGCAGGGCTTCGTGGAGCGCGTAATTCATACTGATGGGCGCAGTATGATGATACACGCGCTCAGCGCCCCAGTACTTCTGGGTCATAGTCAGATCCAGATACCAACTCTGCACCTTGGTGCGACGCTGCAGCAGCACATCGAGGGCGCGCGGTCCAAAGGTGATCGGGGCCAGGCCGGGGGGGCAACTCAAGCACTTCTGCGTGCCGCTGTAGCAGGCGTCAATGCCCCATTCGTCGACCCGGACGGGACACCCTCCCAGCGACGTCACCGCGTCAACCACCAGCAAGGCGCCGGCTGCGTGCGCCAGCTCCGCGATTCCCTCCAGCGGTTGCCAGGCGCCCGTCGATGTTTCGGCATGGACAATGGCCACCAGCTTTGGCCGGCGGCAACGCGACAGCGCCGCGGCGATGGCGGCAGGTTCGACCACCTGCCCCCATGGGGCCTCGGCACGGACGACGATGGCGCCGCAGCGCTCGACGATGTCCGCCATGCGCGTGCCGAAGACACCGTTGACGCACACCACGGCCTCGTCTCCGGGCTCGAGCAAATTCGTCAGACATGCTTCCATACCGGCACTGCCGGTCCCCGAGATCGCAATCGTCAACTCATTGCGCGTCTGAAAGACGAACTGCAGCAGGCGCCTGGTCTCATCCATGATGCGTAAGAAGGCGGGATCCAGGTGGCCCACCAGCGGCACGCTCATGGCGCGCAGAACACGCGGGTGCACGTTGCTGGGCCCGGGTCCGAGCAAAACGCGCGTCGGAGGCTGTAACGGTTCCGCGATCGACGTCATGCTGCGTGATTTAGCCAGCGACAAAGAAGGAGTCAAAGATGGGCAGGCGGCCTCCGCGGTACAGGGCCGCGGCAAAGTCATTGACGTAGGCTGGACTGTGCATCCGACCGCACCAACTGCCGGTAAGGTACCCTGTACTGACGCCTGGATGAATACCAAGCATAGTTGCCGCCGCGGACCATTCCTTGGTTGGTGGACCATTCCTATTGCTCTCTAACGCGCTACCGCGCTATCGGGCGTACCAATCCCACGGGGCATTGCGACGGTAAACACTGAGAAGTCGCGGGGCTGGGAATGATATGGACAAAACCTCGCAACGTATCGAGGAGTGGAAAGCGAAGCTGATCGACCAGACGCGACGCAATCGACTCCTCTATTTTCGCCCAACGAAATCTTCGACTCTCCAGGTAATCGAGCCAACGCTCGAAGACGTCTTCCGACATCTTGTTGCGGACGAGGGCGAGTGGCGCTTCTACCTGCCGCTGGGCGAAAACGATCGTGCAGACGACATTGCCACCGGAACGTTGACAGAACAGCTGCCCTTTTCTGACGGGCGCATCTCGACCGAACTTCCAGAACGTCAACAGAATGAACTGGGGTGCGCTGGCGGAACAGATTTCAGCCGACTGCGAAGGACCGTTCGAAACATTCACCGCCGTTCGCGGAGCGAACTCGAAGAGCGCGGTGTCCGGATTCTCTACGTGACGTTCGGCATGCTTGAATGGCGCGAACAACCCAACAGTGACGCGTCCCGCTCGCCAATCGTTCTCGTGCCGGCAAGTGTCGACCGCAACTCCGCGAAAGATCCCTTTAAACTCAGTTTCGTTGATGAAGAAGTAGTTTTTTGCAGGCATGCCGAACCTGCTCACTGCCCTGAAACCGTGCTTGCTGATGAGTCCCCTCTCGGTCAGTTTGTTCCTCGATCCGGAGCAGATTCACTTCGACCTTGTTATCTTCGACGAGGCCTCTCAGATGTGCTCGGAGGACGCAGTTGGTGCTGTGTATCGTGGCAAGCAGCTCGTGATCTGCGGTGACAACCGCCAGCTGCCACCTACCTCTTTTTTCGAACATGGAATGGCGGAAGATTTTGAAGATGATGAACCGGAGTCCTTTGATGTGTTCGAGAGCATTCTAGATGAATGTGCAGCTATCAACGTTCCGCAGCTTCGTCTCCGCTGGCACTACCGCAGTCATCATGAGTCCCTGATCGCATTCTCAAACCGTCGATTCTACAGCGACCAGCCGCTGGTAACCTTCCCTGCGGCGCGACACGAGGATGATACGTTGGGTGTGAGATTTGTCTACGTACCTGACGGCATCTACGACCGAGCAGGGCGTCGTGACAATGAAAAGGAAGCCGACCAAGTCGTCGAACTGGCAGTAAATCACCTGCGAAACACGCCACAGCGCTCCCTCGGCATAGTTGCGTTCAGCGTTGCCCAACGGGATGCCATCGATGATCGCTTGGAACGGAGACGCAAACACTGTCCGGAACTCGAAGAATTCTTCGCATTGGAGCGTCCGGAGCGGGTTTTTGTGAAGAACTTGGAGAGTGTCCAAGGCGATGAGCGGGACGTGATCATCTTCAGTGTCGGGTATGGCCGCGACCGTGCGGGCAAGCTCACGATGCATTTTGGGCCGCTTAACCAGGAGGGAGGAGAGCGGCGGCTAAACGTTGCGATTACGCGCGCGCGAGAACAGGTGATCGTTGTTAGTTCGATTAAGGCGGCGGACATGGACATCTCGGCTATTACACGTCCGGGGGTTTTGAACCTTCATCGCTATCTGGACTACGCGGAGCGCGGCTTTGCTGCTTTGGATGCGGAGGCGCCTGTATCTGAAGCCGATTTCGAGTCGCCTTTAGAGGAAAGTGTAGCAAGTGCCATCCGGGCACTTGGATACGACGCCTACCCCCAGGTGGGCTGCAGCGGATATCGCATTGATCTCGGAATCACCGATCCAGCTTGGCCAGGACGTTTCATTCTGGGAGTCGAGTGTGACGGGGCCATGTATCACTCGGCGTGGTCGACACGCGATCGAGATCGTTTGCGGCAGGAGCAGCTGGAGAGATTGGGCTGGAAGTTGCACCGCGTCTGGGGTCCAGATTGGGTAACGAGGCGAGATACCGAGTTGAAGCGTCTGGCAGAAGCCATCGAACACGCGCGACTGCACGTAGCAAATTCGAAAGGGCCGAGGACCGGCGAATCCGTGCAGCTCAAATCCCCTGTTGTGGTTATCGAAACCGAGTCGGCGGGTAAAACTGCTGAGGATTTATTGGCCAATCTCGCAATCCCATACGAAGTGGCTCGCCCGAAGCTGTCGCCGCCCCCCGGCATACAGTTCCACGAACTCGGGGCACGTTCGACGCTGGCGCGAATGCTAGACAAGGTTGTGGATGTAGAAGGACCCGTGCATTTCGAATTGGCAGCAAGGCGCCTCGCTACATGCTGGGGCCTCCAGCGTGTCGGCAGTCGCATGTTAACGGCTATGGAGGGAGCCGCCCGTATACTCCTTTCGCAGGGAACTATCGAGGTTCGAGGTAAGTTCATTTGGCCGAAGAATAAGGCCGGCCAGCTGCGGGTGCGACGGCCGATTCCCGATTATGAGGAGACCTGTCGTGATGTGGAGCACATTCCACCGGAAGAAGCGGAACTGGCAATGGTCGAGCTGGTTTCTTCCGCGTTAAGCCTCGCCGAGGATGAACTGATCACCCGAACGGCTCGCGTCTTCGGATTTGACCGTACCGGGGCGCGCATTCGAACTGCGCTCGCTGACATTGTTCAACGTGCGGTGCAGCAGGGAGCGCTCCTCCAACGGGGTGACCGGCTGGTGGCTGTTGCGAACAGCGCCGAACGCACCCCTCTAGACGGGCACGAGAATGGTTCGACGCCTTCCGATTCTTGACTTGTAGCAATTAGCTGGTGCCAGCATGGGAACGCCCGGTTTTGTATATGTACTAATCAATTCGTCACTCGGCGATTTGGTGAAGTTCGGAACTGCAAGAGATCCAGAGCAAAAGGCGAGGGAGTTATCGGCCCAGACAGAGACAGGTACGCCATTTGTGGTCGCGTACTCCAGACCAGTGCGTGACTGCGATCGCGCGGAAGCGTATGTACAGGCGTTTCTCGAGGCGAAGGGATATCGTATCAGTAGGGATCGCGAGTTTGTTCGCGCACCCATCCCCGAGGTTATCAACGCCACCCTCGCCTATCCGAATGAATCGCCGATTGATGAGTTCCCGGAGAGCATCGACTTACCCTTCGAGCGGGAATCAGCCGAAAACCTAACAGCGGAAGAAATCCATCTACGCGCCTTGGAATATCTATATGGGTATGGAGACTCCTTCCAGGACCCCGCCGAAGCGATTGCGTTGTTACTCAAGGCGGCAGAACGCGGCAACGGGGAGTCCTTTCTCGAACTCGGACGGATCTACCTTGATGGCGTGGGTGGAGTATCTCCGGACCCAAGTCTGGCCATTCGGTATCTACGAAAAGGAGCAGAACTTGGTAACGGCGAGTCTTTTCTTGAACTCGGACGGATCTACATGGATGGCGTGGACGGAATCCCCCCCGACCTGAAACTGGCCATTCGGTATTTGCGACAAGGAGCGGAGCAGGCCGGATACGCAGAATGCTACCTCACTCTCGCAGCGGCTTTTCTCAAATGACAAACTGACAACTACCTCAAGAGCTGGGATTTTTACTTCCGAAAGACACCTTATGTATCGAGTCTCGCGGCGGCCGAGGATTACGTGCTTGTTTGCATGAAGTTTGAGCGAGCACTGTTTTTGGGACCTCAAAACCAGGCGCCATTTCATAACATTCTGAATCTACTGGAAGACGGTCCTTCATGGGCGCTTCCACAGCTTGAAAATGTTCGGGAAGCAGCTACCCGTTTTCTGGGATTGAACCTAGCTCCCCCTACGTGTGAGCCAACTCGGCGCTACCTCGCGTTGAGAGAGGACGCGATCCAGCCACCAGCCAAATTTACGACTCAGCCAAGCGCATCCCAAAATGGAAAGGTAGCTGCTCAGGGGCCTTTCAGACCCGAAGAATCCCAAAATCATAGCGAGATTAGCGGAACAGAATTAGAATGCGAAGACACCCCTGGACATCCCAAGACACGGGAAAGTTCGAGCCTGAAGTCTCGGCTCAATCGTTTGCTTCGCCCTCGGTCCAGCTAGTCAGTCTCAGTGGAGTGGAAACCTGGCGTCGGAACGTGGCGAAATCCGACCTCGGGACTTTTGGCGCCATTAAGAATCGCCTGTACGATACTCCGACTTACCAAAGAGGTCTCCGGTTGCGACGGACACTGCCCGAACGAGCGGCTGGCGAGGAGGATACGGTGACGGAAGACAGGATTTCACCGCAGCATCATCCAAAACGGCAGTTGGAGATTCACGGTACGAAGATGGCGTATGTGGAAGCGGGGCAAGGCGATCCGATCGTGTTCCTGCATGGCAACCCGACTTCGTCGTACCTCTGGCGCAACATCATCCCGTACCTGGCGCCGCTTGGGCGCTGTCTCTTCCTTTTGCCGAGATGACCCGGCGTGTGTGGCTTTCGTCGGGTTTCTGACCAAGAGGGACGCTAAAGTCATGCCTCGTCCCGAGCCGGAGCGCGTGCCGCGCTTTGCTTTGACACGTGCCCTACCCTCGCTTGCCGAATCAGATTCGATCAGATACGGTGCCTTCGATGAAGACACTTTCTGTCACCGAGGTCGCCCGCAACTTCCGCAAGGTGCTCGACGCCGTCGAGCATGAACAACAGGAGATCGTTCTCGTCCGCAATCGCAAGCAGGTGGCGCGACTCGTGCCGGAAGCCCCGTGCCAGAATGCCCTCGACGTTTTTGCCGACCTGTATCGGACACTCGATGAGCGGACGGCCGCGGCACTGTCGGCCGCCGTGTCGGCGCTGCGCCAGGGCCGGCGCGGCCGCCTCTCCGAGCTGAGGAATCCGTGGGCTGGTTGATCGACACGAGTATTTGGATCGCCGTCGAGCGCGGCCGACTCGGAGCGGCGGATATTCACGCCATCACCGGGCAGGAACCAGTATATCTCTCGCCCATCAACGTTGCCGAGATGCAGTTTGGCCTGGAGATGCTGCGAACCGGCACGACGAAGCAGAAAGCGGCCGCCGCGCTCCGCCGCCTACGTCGTAAGCCACAGCTTCGAATCACCGTGGAAACCGCGGAGGTATTCGGGGCATTGGCTGCGACGTTGAAGAAAGCCGGGCGCGGCGCCGACTTTCGCATTCACGATCTCTGGCTGGCGGCACAGGCGATTGAACGGAACTTCACCTTGCTCACCTCGAACGCGAAGGACTTCCAAGACATTCCGCGGCTGAAGATGATTGCCATGCGGGTGCCGTAACCAATCCGCGCAGCCGCGGTTTTGCGACGCTCTTCGGGACCTTGATGCCACCAGTGCCGAGGCGACAGAAGCGGCCAATACCTCTACCACTTTCCACGTACACCGTATGCCTGGTACACTCACGCAATGCCACTCGACCCCCAACTGCAGGCGTTCCTGGATCAGATTCAGGCACTGGGTGCTCCGACATTCGAGACGCTTTCGGTAGCCGAGGCGCGTCTCGCGTCGGCGACAATGGGCGACCTCCACGGCATGCTGGAACCGGTGGACAGCGTCGACAATCTCGCCGCTCCAGGTCCGGCAGGCCAAATCCCGTTGCGCCTCTACACACCCGAGGGCGACGGACCGTTCCCGGTCCTGGTCTATTTCCATGGCGGGGGCTGGGTGGTGGGTGACCTGGAAAGCCACGATGCCGTATGCCGCGGGCTGACCAACGCCGCCAACTGCCTCGTGGTCGCGGTGGACTATCGTCTCGCCCCGGAACACAAGTTTCCGGCGGCGGCCGAAGACGCATACGCCGCTACCGAGTGGGTGGCGGAGCATGCCGCTCAGCTCGGTGGCGATGCGGACCGTATCGCCGTCGCCGGCGACAGTGCGGGTGGCAACCTCGCAGCAGTAGTGGCGTTGATGGCGCGTGACCGTAGCGGACCCCGGCTCGTGTACCAGCTGCTGATCTACCCGGTGACCGATTCATCGCTCGACACGCCGTCATGTCACGACAATGCGCAGGGGTATTTTCTTACGCTTGAAGGCATGCGCTGGTTCTGGAATCACTACGTCCGTGATGAAGCTGACCGGGCCAACCCTTACGCTGCTCCGCTGCGGGCCGAGGATCTGCACGGCCTGCCGCCGGCACTGCTGATCACTGCGGAGTTCGACCCCTTACGTGACGAAGGAGAGGCATACGGCGCCCGTTTACGTGCCGCCGGAGTGCCCGCCGATCTGCAGCGCTATGACGGCATGATCCACGGCTTTTTCAGCATGGCTGCGGTGGTCGACCAAGCTAAAGTGGCAATGGCCCAGATCGGGACGAAGCTAAGAACGGTATTTGCCGCGCCTCCCCCAGCTAATGCGGGTCAGGCCGGAACCCTGAAGCGCCTGCTCCGGACCTTTCGTCCGCCGCGCTGAGAACGGCGGCTCGTAAGCAAAGTATCTTCTCGTGCTCAGCGAACCGGTCGGATCGCAAGCAGGTTGCCGGCGGGGTCGGGCTGGGGTAGTGATACGATTATGGCTAGATTACGCATAATGGTCACTGTCAACCGCATGGTGCGGTACACACGAGATTTTGTCCTTCTGCGTAAGATACTCGAGCAGATGCTCGACGGCGCCAAACACGCCGGCACCCCGGGGGCGGTTCGCTTCATCGAGGCGATCTACGAAGAAGTCTGCCGGCGCGAGCAAGCTGCGCACCAGAGACAGACAGAGTAGTAAGACAAGGGCAGGTGACAGACGTCAGACGACAGACACCAGATCGGAAGTCTGTCCTCTGTTGGCTGTCCTCTGTTATCTACTCTTCCGCCCGCCGCCAGCGCGGGCCGGCAGCGTCGCGCACCGGCTGCGCTGAAATGGGAAATACCAACAGGCGGCACTCGATCGCACCGTTGTAGAGAATGTGGCGGCGAACGGCGCGGAGCCCGATGCGTTTGCTGAGGGTGGCGTTGCCGGTAAGGACGTAGCCGGTCCAGCCGGGAAACTTGCGGCGCAAGGTGTCGCCCAGGCGCGCATACAGCTCGGCGAGCTGCCCGGGGTCACCGACCCGTTCGCCGTAGGGCGGGTTGGTCACCACGATCCCGGGCACGGCCGGCCGCCCCCTCGTCGTCAACGGCTCGCAGGCCTCAAGGACGCGTTTTTCGATGTGCACCCGGCCGCGGAGCCCGGCTTGTTCAGCATTCGCCAGCGCAGCACGCACGGCGGCGGCGGACGCGTCGTACCCATGCACGAGCGGCAGCCGCTTCGGATCCCGGATTTCCTGCTCCTCGGCTTCTTGCCGCACCCGCGCCCACACCGCCGCCTGGTGCCCGCGCCAGCCGAGAAAGCCAAAATACGTCCGGTTTCGCCCCGGCGGGATGTGGGCCGCCATGAGCGCCGCCTCGATGGGAATGGTGCCTGAACCACACATCGGATCCATCAACGGCGCGCCGGCGGCGGCAAGGCGCGGCCAGTCGGCCAGCAGCAGGACCGCCGCGGCGAGGTTCTCCTTCAGTGGCGCCACCATACCACGTTGCCGGTAGGCGCGCCGGTGCAGGCTCTCGCCGGAGAGATCGATGCTCACCACGGCACGGTCTTCGTGCAGATGTACATTCACCCGCACATCCGGTTGCGCCACCGCCACCGATGGCCGCGTTCCCGTTCGTTGGCGCAGCTGGTCGACGATGGCGTCTTTGGTCTTCAGCGCGGCGTAATGCGAGTGGGTGATGGCCGAGCGTGAGGCAGCGCAGTCCACTGCCAGCGTGCGGTGCGGGTCGAGGTGATCCGCCCAGCGAATCGACTGCACGCCATCGTAGAGCGCCTGCGGCGTCGGGGCTGAAAAGGAGGCCAGCGGCAGCAGCACGCGGTTGGCAACGCGCAGCCACAAACAGGCGCGGTAGGCGACTTCGAGGGAACCGGAAAACGAAGCGCCCGCCCGCTGGATTTCGACGGCTGAGGCTCCGAGCTCACCCAACTCGGTGGCAAGCAGGTCATCCATTCCTTTGGCTGTGGTGGCGAAAAAGGTGAGGGGCTGTGGCATCGGCAGGCCAATAACGATCGGTAACGGAAGCGGCGCGCCTCGTGGGCAAACACACTACGAAGCCCGGCGAAGCTCCTCACGCACGATCGCCTGAATGTCGGCGCGTAGATCTCGCGGATCCACCGCATCGCGTCGCATAGCATCGTGGAGAATCATGTTCAGGATCGTTTGGTATCCAATAGCGGCACCCCAGCTGACGAATCTCGTCACGCGCTATGACCCGCTCGACCGGAGATAGACCGTCTTTGGATACGCTTTCGTCAGGCTTCATAGGATCCTAATAGAACAGAAAACAGAGGACAGACAACACACGACAGCGGAACTCGGAGGACGGAGATCAGACATCAGACATCAGACATCAGACATCAGACTTCCGACCTCCGACTTCTGACCTCCGTCCTCTGAAGGTGGCCAGGCTGGCGCATCCCTGCTATTCAACCGGTGGACGTGTGAAGACAGCTGTTGCCGTTGAGATCCTTTGTTTCCACTGCACCGTGTGATTTATGAGGTCACCCCTATTCCGGTTCATAGTGACGTTCCTGGTCTTGCTGCTGGGCTTCAGCGTCCTCAGTGTCATGACCAACCTGCAGAACCACCTGCATGCAGTCGAGAAGGCATTCGCCGGCTCGGCGGCATGGGTGGCCCGGCACGTCGGCAGCACCGCAACCGTCGACGACAACCTCATTTGGGTAAACGGCTTGAGCCTCAACATCAATCACGAATGCACCGGTGTCTTCGTTCTCTTCGTGCTGGCCAGCTTCATCACCGCTTATCCCGCCCGCTGGCGAGCCAAAGTTGCCGGGATCCTGATCGGCATATCGCTGCTGTCGTTGATCAACATGATCCGCATCGCCACATTAGTCCGGGTGGTGGAGTTCTACCCGAATCTCTTCACCTATTTTCACGAGTACGTCTGGCAGGGCGCCTTCCTCATGATGGTCACCCTGTACGCCATCACCTGGGTCGAGTGGGTGCGGCAGTGAAGTGGCGTTTCGCCTTCAAATTTCTGTTTGCCTTTGCAGTGTTCCTGGTGTTGTGGTGGTGGTTGGATGTCGCGGCGCACTACCGCAGGGCCACGCTCTCGGTCGTTCAACTCCTCAGCCCGCCTGTCAATGGCTGGCACCTCGAGTTCGACACGCCGAATGCCGTCGGCGATGTGGTCTTCCGATCCGGCAAGCAGCAACTCGCGATGCTGCTGCAATTGGAGGCGCTTTCCATGGGAATCGTACCGCTGCTGTCTCTGGTGCTCGCCACCCCGGGCCTGCGCATCCATCAAGCGGCGCTACGCGGCCTGGGCGCTGCAGCCCTGTATTTCTTCCTCGACGTGCTGGTGATCCTGGCCTATCCGTGGATCATGGACCGTCCCAACCTGGTCAAAGACACCATGGGCATCTTCACCGGTCTGCTGGCATTTGCGGTAGCCCCGCTCGCCCTGTGGTTTGCCGTAACCTACTCGGCGCTCCGGCCACTCTGGCAACTCACGCCCAGGCGCGGCTCAAAATAGTGGCGTGCCGAGGCTGTAAGTCTTACCCAGCGGTACGCCAGGGAATGGCATTCCCTGCTGAGTCGGCTCAGAGGCTCGCCGCCACTATCTGGAGTGCGCCTGCCGCTACAGATCCGTTGACTGCCCGGGTTTGAGCTCGATGATCTGCAGACCGGCGACGTCGGAGGCTGCTTCGCGCAGGGCGGCCGGGGTGCCGGTGAGCAACGGAAATGTGCCGTAGTGCATCGGGACCACGCGTTTGACTCCGAGCAGGCGGATTGCCACAGCGGCTTCGCGCGGCCCCATGGTGAACAGGCCGCCGATGGGCAGCAGAGCCACATCCGGCTTGTACAGTTCCCCGATCAATTTCATGTCGCCGAAGACATTGGTGTCGCCGGCGTGGTAGACGCGCAGGCCGTTCTCGAATTGTATGACGTAGCCGCACGGGTCGCCGCCGCAGATCATCTGGGCGCCGTCCTGTATGGCGCCGGAATGGTCGGCATAAACCATGGTGGCGGAAATCCCGGGGAACAGCTCAAAGGAGCCGCCCTTGTTCATCCCCACACAGTTCTCGACACCTTTACCACCGAGCCAGGTGGCGATTTCGAAGATGGCGAGCACAGTGGCCGGCTTGGCCACCTGAGCAATGGCGACGGCGTCACCGACATGATCAAAATGGCCGTGGGTAACGAGAATGGCGTCGACCTTCCTCGGTTTCTTCTCGGCCTCGGGACACACCGGGCTGGTCTCGGTCCAGGGGTCGATCAAGAGCGTGCGGCCGGTGACACTCGTGAGGCGAAACGCCGAATGCCCCAACCAAGTCAAGCGGATTGCATCCTGTGCCATGGTGATCTCCTCTCGTGTTCTACCGGCAGGTCAATCAAAGCCGGGCTACGCAAGCAATACAACGGGAGCGATTATACAATTTGTGCTCAACGTTTCTAGCCGCACCCGGCACCGGACAGAGCCCGGTGCCACCAAAACCTGCCTGGCGGAAATCTGAATGCCTTAGGGCGGCGATTCTTGAATTCCCCGCCCCAGCATACTAAGACTCGCATGCCCCGGGCGGTCAGAGAGGGACACCTGTATATGAGCCTCAAAGAAAACCTTGCGCAACTCGAGCGGCTGCATAAGGAAGCCGAACTTGGCGGTGGCGAAGACCGCATCGAGCGCCAACATGCCTCCGGAAAGCTCACCGCTCGTGAGCGCATCGAGGTTCTGCTGGACCCGGGGTCGTTCACTGAAACCGACAAGTTCAAGACCCACCGTTGCACCGACTTCGACATGGAGAAGAAGAAGATTCCGGGCGACGGCGTCATCACCGGACACGGCACCATCGACGGCCGCCTGGTCTACGTCTTCTCGCAAGACTTCACGGTGTTTGGGGGTAGTCTGAGCGGCGCCTTCGCGGAGAAGGTGTGCAAAATCATGGATCTCGCCGTCAAGACTGGCGCCCCGGTGATCGGCCTGAACGATTCGGGTGGGGCCCGTATCCAAGAGGGCGTGGTCAGCCTGGGCGGATATGCCGACATCTTCCTGCGCAACTCCCTGGCCTCCGGCGTGGTGCCGCAGATCTCCGCCATCATGGGGCCATGTGCGGGCGGCGCGGTCTATTCTCCGGCCCTGACCGACTTCATCTTCATGGTCGAGAAGATCGGCTACATGTTCATAACCGGCCCGGATGTGATCAAAGCCGTCACCCACGAAGAGGTCACCAAGGAGGATCTGGGCGGGGCCGCCACCCACAACACCCGCAGCGGCGTGGCGCATTTCTCGGCTCGAAACGATCGCGAATGCATCGCCATGATCCGAGAGCTCTTCTCGTATCTACCCAGCAACAACCTCGAAGATCCGCCCTTCGTCGCCACCGACGACGACCCGGCCCGGCGCGACGACAAGCTGCGCACCATCGTGCCCGACAACCCCAACAAGCCGTACGACATCAAAGAGATCATCCACGCGGTGGTTGATGATCGCCACTTTTTCGAGGTGCAGCCCGACTTTGCCAAGAACATCGTCATCGGCTTCGCCCGCCTGGGAGGCCGCGTCGCCGGCATCGTCGCCAATCAGCCAGCTTTTCTCGCCGGCTGCCTTGACATCAACGCTTCGAAGAAGGCGGCACGGTTCGTCCGCTTCTGTGACTGCTTCAACATTCCGATCGTCACCTTTGAAGACGTTCCCGGATTCCTGCCCGGCACCGCCCAGGAATACGGCGGCATCATCAGTAACGGTGCCAAGTTGTTGTACGCCTACTGCGAAGCCACTGTTCCCAAGATCACGGTCATCACTCGTAAGGCGTACGGGGGTGCCTACGACGTTATGTCCTCGAAGCACATCCGCGGTGATCTCAATTTCGCTTACCCCACGGCCGAGATCGCCGTCATGGGTCCCGACGGAGCGGTCAACATCGTGTTCCGCAACGAGATCGATCGGGCCAGCGATCCGGTGGCCGAGAAACAACGCTTGGAAGCCGACTACCGCCGCGTCTTCGCCAATCCCTTCAAAGCGGCCGAGCTGGGCTACATCGACGAAATCATCTTGCCGGAAGATACGCGGCCCAAGCTCATCCGTTCGCTCGAGATCCTAGAAAACAAGCGCGACCGGAACCCACCCAGGAAGCATGGGAACATTCCGCTGTAGGATCGTGAATCGTGCTCGCGGGAGCTCGACATGGAGAGATACGATTTCTACGAGCAGGCACACGACTCACTAACACGACTCACAGGCATGAGCACGATGTTCAAGCGCATTCTGGTAGCTAACCGGGGCGAGATCGCGGTGCGCGTGATGCGCGCGTGTCGCGAGCTCGGCATCGAAACGGTGGCGGTCTTCTCCGACGCGGACCGCACGGCCTTGCACGTCAAAGAGGCCGACTTCGCCTATCCGATCGGCCCGCCACCGGCACGGGAAAGTTATCTTGTCATTGACAAAATATTGGCCGCCGCGCGCCTGAGCGGCGCTGATGCGGTGCATCCCGGTTACGGATTTCTCGCCGAGAACCCGGAATTTGCGCGGCGCTGCGCCGCGGCCAATGTCGTGTTCATCGGTCCGAGTCCGGAAGCCATGGAGCAGATGGGCGACAAGGTTTCGGCCCGCACGTTGATGCAGAAAGCCGGCGTCCCTGTGGTGCCGGGATCCGGTGGCACGCTGGATACGCCCGAGGAAGTCACGGCGGTGTGCAATCAGATCGGCTTTCCGGTGATGCTCAAAGCCGCGGCCGGCGGCGGCGGCAAGGGCATGCGGCTGGTGCACAAGGCCGAAGATCTGCAGTCGGCGCTGCGCGCCGTGCGCTCGGAGGCCAAGTCGTCTTTCGGTGACGACCGCATGTACGTCGAGAAGTACGTCACCAAACCCCGGCACGTGGAAGTCCAGGTGATGGCCGACCGTTCCGGCAACACGGTGCACGTGTTCGAGCGCGAGTGCTCCATCCAGCGCCGGCATCAGAAGGTCATCGAGGAGTCGCCCAGCCCCGCCATCAACGATCGCATCCGTAAGGAGATGGGACGCGTAGCGGTTCAGGCTGCCAAGGCGGTGAACTACGTCGGCGCCGGCACCATCGAGTTCCTGGTCGATGCGGAGCGCAATTTCTATTTTCTCGAAATGAACACCCGCATTCAGGTCGAGCACCCGGTCACCGAGATGATCACCGGAGTCGATCTGGTCAAGACGCAGATCGAGGTCGCCGCCGGCAAGCCGCTGCCGTTCCGCCAGGAAGACTTGTCGGTGCGCGGCCATGCCATCGAATGCCGCGTCTACGCGGAAGATCCCTACAACAACTTCTTCCCGTCACCAGGAAAGATCGCCTTCCTGCAGCCGCCGGGTGGAATCGGCGTACGCGATGACAGCGGCGTCTATTCTGGTTTCGAGGTCAGTGTGCATTACGATCCGATCATCTCGAAGCTCGTTGCCTGGGGCGGTACGCGCGACGAAGCCATCTGCCGCATGCGTCGTGCCCTGGACGAATACAGCATTCACGGCCTGATCACCAACCTGGCGTTCCACCGCTGGGTGCTGCAGCATCCGCGTTTTGTGTCGGGAGACTTCGATACCAACTTCATTCCGCAGGAATTTCACGCCTTCAAGGCGGCCGGCCAGCCCTTCCAGCGTGAAGCCGCACTGGCGGCGGCCGCTTTCGCACAGCGTGACCGCGAGATCGAACGCAGCGCGCGGCTGGCCGCTACGCCTTCCCGGCCGCGGCGCTCTCAGTGGAAAGATACGGCCCGCCGTGAGGGAATGCGCTGATGGCATACGTCGCGGATTTGCAGGGCCAAACCCACCGTATTGAATTGCATGTCGCCGGTGATTCGAATTTCACCGTCGATATCGATGGCATGCCACGCACGGTGGACACCCGCCGCCTCGGGCCGAACACCTACTCGCTGCTGATCGATGGCCATTCGGTGGTGGCGGACGTGTCACCCAACGGCGATGACTATACCGTCTGCATCGCCGGTGAGATCTTCCGTATCCGGCTCACCGATGAACGACGCCGCCAGGTCGCTCTGGGTGAACCCGAAGAGGAACGCGGTCGGCACGAGATCCGCGCTCTCATGCCGGGCAAGATCGTCGACATCCTCGTGCAGGTCGGAGACGCGGTCATCCGCGACCAGGGTTTACTGATCATCGAAGCGATGAAGATGGAGAACGAGGTCAAGTCTCCTGCCGCGGGCGAGGTCAAAGAGGTGCTGGTGCGGCCCGGCCAGGCGGTCGAGGTCAATCAGGCCGTTATGGTGATCGAGTGATGGCAGCCAATCCAGCGGAGTAGAGACGTGAGCGCGATGGCCAGCAACGAAGACATCAAGAAAGCACGACAAGCCTGGGAGGAGCAACTCCTCAAGCGCACCCTCTCACGGTCGCCGGAGCGCCGCGAACGGTTCGAAACCACGTCCGGGATCGAGATAAAGCGTGTCTACACGCCGGAGGACCAGGCCGACGCGGGCTACAGTGAAACGCTCGGTTTCCCGGGTGCGTACCCTTTCACACGCGGGGTGCAGCCGACCATGTATCGGGGCCGTTTCTGGACGATGCGCCAATACGCCGGCTTCGGCACCGCGGAGGAATCCAACCGGCGCTACCGCTATTTGCTGCAGCAGGGCCAGACGGGTCTGAGCGTCGCCTTCGACTTGCCTACACAGATGGGACGCGACTCCGACCATCCGCGGGCGCACGGCGAAGTGGGTCGCGTGGGTGTGGCCATCGACTCTCTGGTTGATATGGAGACCTTGTTGGCGGAGATCCCGCTCGACAAAGTCACCACCTCGATGACCATCAACGCCACTGCCTCCATCCTGCTGGCGCTCTACCTGGCGGTGGCGGACAAGCAAGGCGTCCCCTGGAGCAAGGTCGGCGGTACCATCCAGAACGATATCCTGAAGGAGTACATCGCGCGCGGCACCTACATCTACCCACCCGCGGGTTCGATGCGCATCATCACCGACATCTTCGCCTTCTGCACCAAGGAGGTACCCAACTGGAATACGATCTCGATATCCGGTTACCACATCCGCGAAGCCGGCTCGACGGCGGCGCAGGAGATCGCCTTCACCCTCTCTGACGGCATCGCTTACGTCGAGGCGGCACTGCAGGCTGGTCTCAGCGTGGACGAATTCGCCGCCCGCCTCTCCTTCTTCTTCAACGTCCACAACAACTTCCTCGAGGAGATCGCCAAGTTCCGCGCCGCCCGCCGCCTCTGGGCGCGGATCATGAAAGAGCGCTTCGGGGCCAAGGATCCGCGCTCGATGATGCTGCGCACCCACGCGCAAACAGCGGGATCGTCGCTGACCGCGCAGCAACCCGACAACAACATCGTCCGCACCACTCTTCAGGCGCTCGCCGCCGTGCTCGGCGGCACGCAGTCGCTGCACACCAACAGCCGCGACGAAGCCTTGGGGCTCCCGACCGAGGGCTCAGTGCGCATCGCGTTACGTACGCAGCAGGTCATCGCCTGCGAAAGCGGCGTCGGTGACAGTGTCGATCCGCTTGCCGGCTCCTACTGCGTAGAGTCACTTACCAACGAGCTGGAGCAGCGAGCGCAGGAATACATCGCCGCCATTGACAAGCTCGGCGGTGCCGTCCACGCCGTTGAAGCTGGATATCAGCAGCGCGAGATCCACAACGCCGCCTACCGCTACCAGCAGGAGATCGAGCGCAAAGAGCGCCTTATCGTAGGCGTCAATGAGTTCGTTGTTGCCGATGAATCTAGTCCCGACATCTTGCGGATTGATCCTTCCTTGGAGGAGCGCCAGCGCGCCAAGCTGGCGGACCTGCGGCAGCAACGCGGTCAGACGCAGGCGGCACAGGCCATTCAGCGCGTTGAAGCAACGGCGCGTGGCGACGGCAACCTGATGCCGCCGATCGTCGAGGCGGTTCGCGCCTATGCAACACTGGGGGAGATCGCCGACGCCATGCGCCGAGTATTCGGTGAGTATCGTCCGTCGGTTAGCTTGTGAGCTGCGGCTCGCCATCTAACGCCAGGGAGGGAATTCGATGTCGACGCCGATCGTGGCCAAGAAGATCTTTCTCACCAAGGGGGTGGGGAAGCATCGCGAGAAGCTGACCAGCTTCGAAATGGCCCTACGTAGCGCCAAGATCGCGCAGTTCAATGTCGTGCGCGTCTCCAGTATTTTTCCCCCCCATGCCCGGCTTATCACGCCGCAGGACGGCCTCAAGCTGCTCAAGCCCGGCCAGATTCTCTACGTCGTCATGAGCGACAACTCGACCAACGAACCCCACCGCCTAGTCGCAGCCTCGGTCGGCGTCGCCATCCCGAAGGACCGCGGCCAATACGGTTATCTCTCCGAACACCACAGCTTTGGCCAGACCGATGACAAGGCCGGCGACTATGCCGAAGACCTCGCCGCCTCCATGCTAGCAACCATCCTGGGCGTCGAGTTCGACCCCAACAAGAGCTACGACGAGCGCAAGGACGTATGGCGTGTGTCCAACGAGATCGTCATGACCCGCAACGTCACCCAGTCCGCCATCGGCGACAAAGACGGCCTCTGGACTTCAGTGGTGGCTGCGGCGGTGTTCGCTGAATAGCGCGAGCTGCCGACCTCTACGCCTCTCGCCTTGACCTCGGCCAGCGGGCGTTCCTAACCCCGCGCGCCACTTCGCCTTCCCTTGCGCATTCGCGCCCCAAAACCCGTTAGCGCTGGCACGCCGACTCATCCGCGTTTCAGTCGCTCTCGAGGCGCCTCTCTGGAACATTTGAGGAACGTCTCCGTTCACGAATGACAAGTCGTCCTGCGCGGGCGTCAGGGACACCCGCCGGTCATTCCCCACCGTCACCCGTACGATCCTCAAAACTCCAACGACTCACCCGAGCGCGCACCACGCCAGGCGGCCTGGCTAAAAGAAAAAAGGGGCCGAGCCTCAAAGGCCCGACCCCCGTTCCCATCCAGGCGAAATGGACTTACTACTCCGGCTCCGGCACCGTCACCGGAGCCAGCGTCAGGGTATCTGTACCTGCCCGTGGACCGCGCTGAGCCAGACCAAAGGCTGCGCTGTGCACGCCACCGTTGTCCCCGCCAGCGTGGAACTCCTCGGCAACCGCAAGAAGCCCGTGCGTTCCACGCCCGGTTGGATCGGAACCGCGGATCAGCGTCTGGCCGGTGAGCGTCCCTTCCACCGCCGCGCTGAAGATCGACGTAGCCTGCCCACCTGGCGTGGGCCGGTCGATCCAAGAAAGGAGCGTTTCAGTGAAGCAGCCAGTGGAACGGCTGGTTGAGAACCGCTGCTCGAATTCGTTGAACACCAGATACTGGACAGTCGTAGTGGGCCAAGTCTGCAGCAGGAAGTTCTCGGTACAGGGGACCAACGTAAGCTCGGTGGTTACGATTGCACCCTTGATCGGCTCCTCCGCGCCATCGAAGAAATGGTCGAGGATGAGGTAGTTCGGGCACCCGGCGTACTCGGTCCCGAGCACGAGGTTGCCGTCGCGGTTACCGGCTCCCGGCACCGCCTGCAGGCCAACGGCGTTATACGTCCTGAGGTCGATGGACTCGGTGGTGACCGTCTCGATGCTGGCCTCGCCCTTCAGATCGTTGCTGTCGATCGGCTGCTCGGCAGCATCCACTTGGACGCACTTCAACTCGCCGTACATCGGGTTTGTAGGTGCGGGCGGGATGCTGCCGCCCATGAACAGCGGTGGAGCCGCATGCGGATCCCCGCTGCTGCCGCTGGAAAGCTTCCACATGATCGGCTGGCCCGGCGACAGCGTAAAGGCGAAATCGGTCTCTACGCACGTTCGTGTCAGCAGCGGCTGGCCCCCCGTCGGCGCGCCGGCGTTCATGAGGTAGCACCGTACGCTGGCTGGAGCCTCCAAGTTTGTATTCGTAATTTGAATGACCGTATCGACGGTCCCCGCGGCCGTTGCATTGTAGACGACCTTTGGAAAAATCAGGATCGCCGCCGGATTAGTCGTCGTAAAGTCCGCGCGTGCCGCGCCCGCCCAGAGGAGCACTCCTCCCAGGAGCATCGCCGCGCCTGAGAGAAAAGGATTCCACTTCACCGTACGCATTGCCCTTCTCCTTTCACCTGTCAGGGAGCAACCAACCACTGCCTTATCCCCTCGTTGCGCCTTCGCCGCCACTTACCAGGCGAAATCGGCCGGCAGATAGATCGTGTCCGCCCCGGACTGCGGCACGAACTGACCATCGTGATGGATGTTATAGGCACCACGCGCCCAACCCTGCGGCGCGCCAACGATGCGCTCAGCCACGCCAACCACGCCCGAGGTCGCGCGCGAAACTTCAACCGGGGTGATCTGGGTCTGCGCCACGGGCGTACCGAGCACCGAAATGCCGAATACGGAGCGGGTGGGGTCGCCGAATTTCGTATCGATCTTAGTGAGCTCGAGACTGGTTACGCAGGTGACGGTTATGCTGGAGGAAAACACCTCTTCGAATTCGTTGAACACCAGGATCTGCAGCGTGGATGAGGCCGGGATCTGATTTTCGAAGTCTTCCCGGCAGGGCATGAGGGTGAGCTCAGTGAAATTGGCCGAGCCGTCACCCACGACCGGATCAACCGCGCCAGTGGCGAAGTGATTGAGAATCAGCTTGGCCGGGCAGGCATTGTAGGTCGTACCGCCATCAAGCAGCAGCGGGTTCGCCGGCTGTGCGTTCGGGTTGCCCAAGATGCCAATGGCGTTGTACTTGGATACGTCACCCTCGGTGGTTCCAAGGTTGACGTTGCCCTCGAGCGACCCCGCGATGTCGCCAAGCGACTTGATGGTCACCTCGCCCTTGAGGTGGTTTCCAGTCCAAGGCATGCCCGTGAAGGGATCGATTTCGACGCACTTCAACTCGCCCCGGAAGGGCGCGCCACCGAGAATACCGATACCGACGGGTGGCACATGGCCGGGAGTCAGGCCGGCGTCATTGATGCCCCATTTGCCACCAAACACACCGGTAAGCGACGGACGCCCGTTGCTCACCTGCCAGTGTGTCGGCTGCTGCTTGGTGAGGAAAATGTCAAAATCGGTCTCCTGGCATTGCCCCTGGGAGTTGTTCACATAGAAGCAGCGGGCAGCCACCATGGAGTTGCCAGTATTGGCAATTTGAATGATCGTGTCGAAGGTGCCGTCGGCGATTACCTTCGGAAAGATGAGGATCGAAGACCCCTTATCCACCGTGACGTCAGCTCGCGCGATCGCCGCCACGCCTCCCAAAGCCACCGCAAATCCGCAGAGGCATGAGAGAAAAGCGTTCCACTTCACCGTTCGCATTGCCCTCCTCCTTTCCAGTCGACCGACCTGCCTGCTCTCTCAATCCCGGCCGCACGGGTTCGGCCTCGTGCGACGGGATATTCTACGCACCGCGTAAGTGGGGCCATACATACTCAAAAATTCGCTGCAATGTCAAGGATAAGGTCATGGAAAAGTGGAATAGCCAACGCAAAAACTCCCCATGCCGGTGTAAAAGCCGTTTTGGAGCTCAGGCGAGCGGCTAGAACGGCGGGCACGAGGGAACTCCTCCCCCGGGGAAGCCCAACCCCTCGCCTACACGCCAGCGGGCGTTCAGTCACATCTGCTCCCAGGACGGCCAAGTTAACTCCGGGCCTTTCGCCGCCATGCAATGAGGGCCGCCGGTATGAGCAGCCAGAGGATGGAGCCGTCGGCGCCGGCCCCTGACCTCAAGTTGCAACCCCCGTCATCCCCACTCCCGCCGCCACTTTGTGGCGTATTGGTTGCGGTGGCTGGCGCAGCGGTCCTGGTCGGCGTCGCCGGAGCCGGCGTAGGCGTCAACGTCGGCGGTGTCGTTTGCGTCGGCGTGTTGGTCGGCGGAGGCGCCGGGAGTTGCTCGCAGATGCCGTTGACGCATTGCCGGCCGCCCGGGCATGGATCGGTGTCGCTGCAAGTCTCAACCGAGCAGAACTGGTCCAAGCAAATCTGACCCGGCGGGCAATCCGGATCCGACACGCAGGGTACCGGCGTAGGCGTCAACGTCGGCGGTGTCGTTTGCGTCGGCGTGCTGGTCGGCGGAATCGTCTGCGTCGGGGTATTGGTCGGCGCGGCGGTGTTTGTCGGCGTGTTGGTGGGCGGTGCGGTATCGGTAGGTGTGGCTGAAGGCGTAGCAGTTTCACTCGGGCTGGGGGTAGCGCTCCCGGTTGCCGTTGCGGTCGGCGTCGCAGTCTGGGTCTCGGTGCCGGTAGTTGTCGGCGTTGGGGACGGGGTGGCGAGTTCGATATCGACACTGCCGGGATTCGTGGCCAAAGAACCGGAGGGGAAAGCGTTGCCCTCGGCGTCACCAGCCTGCAGCCGCGTGCCGGCAAGCTGAGTGTCGGTCCCGATCAGGCCGGGATCGTCGGCGATCATGAAGTTACACGTAGCCAGGTCCCCATCTGTGAGTGTCGGGGGGGTCTGCGGCAGGCCATGCACGTCGATCAACAGTCGCAGCTTCCCTGCCGCCACCAAGGCCGCCAGCAGATCGAACTGCGGCGTCAGGCGAGCAGCTATGCTGCAGTCGGTATCTGGATTCACGCTCAGGATGGCGCCGTCGAAAAGCACGTCCAGACCGCCGTTCACCACTGAGGCACCGTTGGTTGTCAGACCTAGGGTAATTGGAACGGCTGTCCCGGGGGCCCCAATGCCGCTGCCAATCGTAAAGGTGATTGGCTGAGCGAACGCACGCGATCCTGAAGCAAGGGCGACAGCACATGGAACAAGAAAGACACCGAGCAAAGCCAGCGCTCTGCACACCGACTGCCGCTTCACGAGTTCAATCCGGCCGGTTCCCGTCTTCGTGCTCATAAGGTTTAGCCTCCAATGTTTCGCTAGCGCAGAGCCTCTGCCCGGTCTTCAACTAGGGCTGTGGAGCTCCGAGCGGACAGCCAAACACCGCGTTCAGCCGACCCAGGGTGATCTCGTTCACAAAAACCTCGCCGTCCAGATTAGAATCGGCTGCGGGGCATTCGCTCAGCGGCAATTGGCCAATCGCTATACGACGCTCCAGCGTGATCTCGTTGACAAAAACATTTCCGTCCAGATTGCAGTCCCCGACACACTCGCAAGCACCCTCAACGCAAGTCTCGCGATTACCGCCTGGACATTGGCTTGGACCATCGCAGCCGACGATCGGAACACACTTACCCTCACGGCAGTGTGTACCCCCTGGGCAATCCACGTCAGTCCCGCAAACCGGCGGTTCGGTTACGGTAACTGTACCCGGCGTGAACCCCTCGTCGAATTCGTTGCCCCTGGGATCCCCGATGTTGACCCGCTCAGCCTCCAACTCGATCTCGGTACCGGGCGTTGCGAAGGGGCTGATGCGGAACTGGCAGGTGAACACCGGCCCCGCATCGAAGGGTGTCATCAGCGGTTGATCGTTCTGGCACAGCAGGAAGTTCGCCACAAACAGCCGGATCCGCGCCATCCCCGGCGGGGTACCAGGGGTTTGCGGCAGTGAGGTGAAGATTGCGTCAGTGGCGTTACTGAGGCGAGGATCAATCGTGCACACAATCGAGCCGTCCGCCGGAACCTCCAGCACGGTCGAATCAACTAGCAGATCCATCTGCGCTGTCGCCACATCGCCGCCACCGCTGAGATCCACGGCGATGGTTACCACAGTGCCCGGCGCTCCGCTTGCCGAACCGATGTCCAGGCTGCGCGGCTCCGCGGCAGCCTGCCCCGTCTGCAGCGGCTGCCCTTCGGCGGGACACCCGTAGCGAAGATTCTGCACGGCCGCACAGATCTCGCTGCCGGTGAGCTCCCCGCCTTTGAAACCGGCGAGACAGTCCGATGCACAAGGCGAAGGATCTTGACCAGGATACACCAGGTGACAGACCATGTTCGCGATTTCGTTCCCGAGGACGAGGCCATCCGTGTTGCAGTCGCCCAGACACTCGCACACCCCCACACTGTCCTCTACGACGCAGGTTTCACGATCCCCACGGCATTGACTCAGCTCGCTATCCTCGCAGGGCCGTACCGGCACGCACACACCGGCGCGGCAATGGCGCGGGGTGCCTTCCAGATCCGGCGTGCAGTCCTCGTCCGTGGTGCAGGTCGGCAACGGGGTTGGGGTGATGGTCGGGGTCGGTGTGATCCGCAGCTCACAGAATCCCTCGACGCATTTTTGCTCGGCCGGACAGTTTGTATCGTCCGCGCAAGGGGTTTTAGGTGTTGCCGTCGGCGCCGGTTCGCAGACCTTCTCGGTCGGATCGCAGACCTGCCCCACCGGGCAGTCAGTGTCGACGAAACAAGGAATGGTCGGGGTCGGCGTAGCCGACGCAGTCGGAGTAGGAGTAACCGTCGGGGTCGCCGTGGGTGGCAGCGTTCCAGTTATTGTCGGCGTTGGCGTTACCGTTGGTATCTCCAAGGGCTGGCAGAATCCCGCCGAGCAAGCCATGCTCGGCGGACACGTACCGCCGTCTCCGCAGAGGAACGGATTGGGCAGAACGATCACGTCTACCTTGTCATCGAAATCGTTCCACACCCAATTGAAAGCGGCGGATGCAAAGCTGATCGTCCGGAGGTCGGCGCTGATCGCCGGAATGGCGCCTGAATCGGGCGTACCTCCGTTGGGCTGTTCGCCCATGCCGGTCCGGTCGGCCCTGAGGGTCACGTCGTTCTGGCGGTCGCGGATGAAGACATCCGCCACTTGATTGACGTCAACGGGAACCAGGTTCGTGGCATCGGAACCGAACACGACGAAGCGCCCGTCCCGGCTGATCGTCGGCAGGAACGAGCCGGCGTCGGCGGCGCCTACGCCATTCCACTTCACACTGATGCGCTCGATGTTGGGCTCACCTTCAGGGGCGAGACGGTCGAAAGCAAAGATGTCAGTCGCGCCGTTGGTGTCCCTGACGACAAGGTTGGTGGCGTCGGACTTGAACACTACGACGCTGCCGTCGCCGCTTATGGCGGGAGCCATGCTGTCGCCGTTGCCCGCCACCCCGCCCGCCTGGCTGATCAGCGTTATGGTTCCGGCCGTACGGTCGCAAAGGTAGACGTGCTTCCTGCCACCCGTTGGAGTGGTAGTGGACGACACGAAGGCAACAAAGTCGCCGTTTGCGCTGATTGCGGGTGAGTTGCTGTTGCCATCCAACTGCACATTGCAGAGTCGCTCAGTGAGCCCCGTATCCAGGTCCCGAACGAAGATGTCGGTTGTTTTTTTGGTGTCGCCATCGACGAGATCCGAGGCCTCGGATTCAAACGCGACAAAACGGCCGTCGGAGCTCATGCTGGGATTTCGGCTGGCGCCATCTCCCGGGCCACCGCCCGGAGTGGCGCTGACCAATATGGTCGCCGGAGTCAAGCGATCACGCACGAACACATCGGATTTATTGTTGTTGTCGCCGTCGACGAGGTTGCTGGCGAGCGAGTAAAAGGCGACGAACCGCCCGTCATCGCTGATCGGCGGTGCCAAGCCCGTGGGCTGGCTGGCGCCGTTCGCCTGCTCCCCAGTGCTGTCGACGCTCACACGCTCCGTCTGATGGGCGACCAGGTCGCGGACAAACACATCGCGCAGGTAGTTGGTATCGTTCGGAACCAGGTCGCTGGCATCGGAGAAGAATGCCACCACGCTGCCGTCCTGATTCAGCGCGACTCCGCTGCTGGCTGCATTGCCAGAGTAGCCCTTTGTATTAACGCTGACGAGATCCGCAGCGGTCACCGGCAGCGCCAACGAGAGGATATAAAGGCTCGGGGCTAGCAGCGCCGCGAGCTTCCCGGATAGACCATGGCGAAGGCTGAAGCGTGCACCCGTCGGCTCAACCCGGTTTGTCGACATATTAGCCATGCATCCCTCCTCTGTCTGCGCGTTCGCGGCGGTGTCCCGATCAAACCCCAGCCATCAGCTGGCCTTACACTGCGGGCACGCCGCAAACGTGCCGCCACTCACACCCACACTGCCGGAGCACAATGGATCCCCCATCCTCCCCGTTCGGATCGCCTCCCGCACACCCTTCCCGCCTGATACCGTTACGTTCTACCCGCCAATGGTATTGCACCAATAGGTGTAAACCCTGCCACCATCAAGTGAAAAAGTCAATGCAATTTCGGAGAAGTTTGTCTTTGGCGAGCGGGTAAAGTAACAAAGAAAACGAAGTTACAAAGCTCACCGCACCCGCAGCGCGTGTCTACCCGATCAAGCGGCCGATCTCCTCTGGCAGCCAGGAAAATTGGAAGCCGGAGCGGGCCAGGAAGTGTCGCGTGATGGTGGCGAAGAAGCCCTCTTCACCAGCAACCGGCAGCGCATCAACCAGGACCAGAAGGGGAAGGTCGCGGGTTGACTCATGGGCACGCAGGCCGGTGAGTGCCCGCCCCCCGGATGGACAGGCCGGTGACAGGTGAATGACGGCAGCCTCAGGTTGGATGATCGCGGCAAACTCCAGTGCCTGCTTGGCGTCGAGAACCACCGAGCTCGATATCCTGGCTCGGGTCAGTGGCTCACGCAGCCGGCCCATGCCTTCGACGTCGGTGCTGACGAAGAGGAGCCGCTGCAACTTGGGCTTCAACCTGCCGAGACGTTCGATCATGCGGCCTGGCTCGATCGGCCACAAGGCAAAGTCGACGCGGCCAAGGCAGAAGCCGGCTGTGGCTTGACCGGAGGTGGCGTAAGCAAGAATTGGCACATGGCGCGTGCTGCCCCTCTCTCGCAACGTCCTGAGGGTGCGCCATGCAACCGCACCGGCACCGAGATTGAGCATGATGCATTTGAGCTTCCGGCCGGCCAGGGCATCTACGGCTGCGTCGCAGGGCGGGTGCAGCCTCACCTCGAACCCGGCTGCCGCCAGAGCCGCACAAGCTTCCTCTCCGAGCGGCGCGTCGTCGAACAAAACAAGTTCCCCGCCGGATGCAGCTTCCGCCGGTTCGGCAGCAAGCGGTTCCTCCACAGGCTCGGGAACGCCGTCGGCAACGGGGGTAAGCGGCGCAGAGCGCTCAATGGTCAGAGCGTCGGCCGAGACTGGGCTTGGACCTTCATCTGCTCTCATTTCCGGCTCGGCTTCGCCACCCGCTTCGCTTTCCAGGCTCACTTCCGGCCGGAACTCTTCGAGCAGCGCTTGCAGTTCGGTCATGTGGGCGAGGCGCTCTTGTTCGAGACGCCCGACCGCGTCATCGACCGCCCGTCGCAGCTCGTCACTTTCACGGGCCGCTGTGGCGGCTGCCAATTCAGCTGCCTCCAAGCCTGCTGCCAGCTGTTCGCGAGCGGTGGTAGCCGCCTGGACGAGATCGTCACGTTGGCTGAGCTGTTCCCCGACCGCTTCGATCTGGCCCTGCAAGAGATCCCGGGAAGCCTCGGCCTGGCGGGCCGCCTCAATGAGCTGGTCACGCTCCTCAGCCGTCTGCCGCAACAGAGATTCCAGGCTTTCGCGCCGTGTGCGCTCAGCCTCAAGTTGCTCCTTCCACTGCTGTTGCTCCGCCTCGAAAGCGCGGCACTCCTCCTCGAAGCCCGCGATCAGACGCTTCCCTTCTGCCTGAGCCGCTTCGAGCCGGGCGCTGAGCTCCTGGTTTCGCAGTGCCAGAGTGTCGCACTCCTGGCGCGCCGCCGCAGCCCGACCAACCGCCTCGGCGGCCCGAGACTGCAGCTTTTCCAGCTGCGCGCGCGCCGCCACGCGTTCGGCTTCAAGAGCTTGCAGGGCTTCCTCCGCCGCGGAGCGCCTCTCTTCGGCGGCGCGGTGGGAGCGCTGGCGCTCCGATTCGGCTGCAAGCAGACGGTCTTCGACATTGGACAACTGACGTTGCAGCTCACCGGTTTCGGCGGCGCGGAGCTTCTCCAGACCCGCTATTTCCTGAAGCAGTCGGTCGCGCTCAGCCTTGAGTGCGCGGTTGGCGCTGAAAAGCTGGCGCAGGGCCTCGCTGCGGCGCTGCATTTCAGCTTGCGCACGCCCGAATTCTTGCTGAATGCGTTCGGCATCTGTAACGTTCTTGGCCGCAGGTGCTGGAGCCGCGGTGCCGGAGCTGTCGTTTCCGACTCCGACCAGATGCAGCCGGCCCCCCGGCTCATCCCCGATTGCGCCGGCGCTTGAAATAGCCCGCACCGCCGGGCTGGGCTGAGGAGTTGAAACACCCGGCTCGCTTCGAGGCGGTGCCGCCTCAGGCGCCCGCAACCCATGCCCGCACACCCGTAACGCCTGGCTCAAGGTCTGCAGCTGGGCGTCGGAAAAGGCCCGATTCCTCGGCGCGAACACGATTGCGGCGCCCACCGGCTCGCCGCCGTAATAAACGGGTAGGGAAATGATGCAGAGCTTATCTGGGCTGAACTTGGTCAGCGCCGGCGGCACGTTGGGGTTTTGCTGGGCCGCTTCGATGACACTGATGCGCCGGCTCTGCAGGCCACGTAGCGGTATGTCCCAGGCAGCTTCGTTGGCACTGCCGAGGGCCAACCGAGCCTCTCCCGTCAAACCGTAATCCGCCAGAAGCGCGAGGCGGCTGCTTTGGGGCTCGTAAGCCAGAATAGCAACCGCCCGGGCCTTGGTGGCCTCAGCCAGCAGCTTTGCCGTTTCCGCGGCAAAACTCCGCCGTGACCATTTGCGCCCCAGCAGGCCAATGAAGCGGTTGCCCAGTCCGGTGAAATCCATACCCGAGAACGAACCCTCGATCACCCCCGCCGGCTGCAATGGATTCAGGAGCATGAGTCGCTGACCGCCTCGCAAGTGTCTCTCTCCGCCCGACTGCGCCGCGCCACCACACGCATTGCGTCAGATGAGGCCAAGAGCAGCAAGAGGTGCACCACGGCAGGACTCGATCATTGAGTGACACCAACGCGCGAACTCGCTGATGCGCCGTCTCATTCGGTAACGAGCGGCGAAGATTCAGCGCTGGCGGCGGTGCGCTGATAAGGCAATGGTCCGTACACGTACTCAGCGAAGCAGTACACGTACTCGTACGCGGATTAGGGGGTGGCAGCGATCGTGTACGAGTACGTGGACGAGTACGAGTACGGAGAAGACAATAGCTTTCAGCTGTACCTCACTTGGACAAGCGGGCGACGTAGAGCCGATAATCCGGCAGATCCCCCACCGCGGTCAGCAGCCTTTCGACGCTGACCGGCTTACGTAGGAACGCCACCGCCCCGCCCTTGTAGCTCTGTATCAAGTCGTCTTCGCGCTCGGAGGCCGTCAGGATGATAACCGGGATGTGGCGCAACCGCCGGTCAGCCCAGATCTCACGCAACACGGTGCGGCCGTCGACCTTGGGCAACTCAAGATCAAGCAGCACCATGTCGACACCCGGGTCGTCATGATCGGAGCAGTGCTTATAGAGGAAATCCAGTGCTGCCTGGCCGTCGTTTACGACCGCTAGCTGGTTCCCGATCTTCGCCCGGTCAAAAGCGCGCTGCGTGATCTCAACGTCGTCAGGATCATCCTCCACCAGAAGGATACGGGCAATCCGCATTCCACCCAAATGGGTTTCCGTCATCAAACCCCCCGTTGGTCTGGCTCAATCGAGCGCCAGCCGATTCTGTGCCCGGTTTCCTATAGCAGCAAAGCCGGCCCTGGTGAAACACGGTGCCGCTACAAACGGCAGGCGGCGGCGGAATCCATCAGCCAAATCAGGCGGCCTCCCTTCGGCTGCACCGCCTGGGCGGGCCACTTATCCGGCTGCCGGTCCGGGCCGAGCACGCGGCCGAGAATTTCGGCTTTGCTCTCGCCCTGAACCACGAAAACCACCAGCCGCGCCGCATTGAGTACTGGCAGCGTCAGGCTGACGCGGAAAGCCTGCAGCTTGTCGACGAATACTGCCACCGCCAGCCGCCTGCGCTCGTGCAAGGCGGTCGAGCCGGGGAACAGCGATGCAGTATGGCCATCCTCCCCCACTCCGAGCAGCACCAGATCGAACCTGGGTCTGGCCCCGCGCCTCAGGTTGAAACTAGCGCGTATCTGTTTTTCATACTGCCGCGCAACAGCCTCAGGCGGTGAGAGCTCGGTCGGAAAGCGCTGAACGTTATCGAGAGGAATAGGCACGCGCGACAACAGCGTCTCGCGTGCCATTCCGTAGTTGCTGGCCGGATCGTCCGGGGGAACCAAGCGCTCGTCACCCCAGAACACTTCTGTCTTGGACCAGAGCACCCCCTCGACTGCGGTTTCGGCCAGTCGTGCGTAGACCGCCCGCGGCGTCGAACCGCCAGCCAGTGCCACCCGGAAACAACCGCGGGCGGCGGTGCTGTCGCGGGCGGCGCGGATGAACACACGCGCCGCCCGTTCCGCCAGCTCGCCAGCGCTCCCGCACACGAGCAGTTCGGGTGCGGCAGGCGGCATAGGGGTCTCCTCGCGAGCAGCCTGTCGGACTTTGCATTTCTTAGCGACCAACGGGAGCAATCCCGCCGAACCGACGTCGGCCTCAGGTCCTAGCGGATTTCTCCGGCGTAGATCTGCATCACTGTTCCGAGGAACTTCAGTGCCTCTTCGCGCGGGCGCTGAAAGGAGTTGCGGCCGATGATCGAGCCGAAGCCTCCGCCATCCCGGATGGCGCGTACTTCATCGTACACCGCGTTGGTTTCCTTGGCCTCGCCCCCGGAGAAGATGACAATCCTGCGGCCGTTGAAGGCGCTCTGCACCACGTGGCGCACGCGTTCGGCCAGCGTACCCACGGGTACGCGCTCTTTCTCGTAAACCTTCTTCGCGGCAGCCTGTTCGATATGCGCGCTTGGCGGCTTCACCTTGATGACGTGGGCACCCAGCTGAGCCGCGATTTGCGCCGCATAGGCCACGACGTCGACGGCGGTTTCGCCTTCTTTCGACAAGGCCGAGCCACGCGGATAGGACCACACCACGACCGCCAGCCCCTTGCGTTTGGCTTCTGCGGCAAGGGCCCGGATCTGGCCGTACATGTCGTTGCGGAAGCTTGAACCGGGATAGATGGTGAAGCCGATGGCGGCACATCCCAGACGGAGCGCATCATCGACGCTGCCGGTAAGCGCGGGGCAAGGGTCGCCACCACCGGATAGGGAGTCCGAATTGTTGAGCTTCAGAATGAGGGGGAGCTCACCGGCGAATTCAGCGGCACCAGCCTCGATAAACCCCAACGGGGCGGCGTAGGCATTGCAGCCGGCCGCAATAGCCAGCTCGAAATGGTAGCGCGGGTCATAGGCCGGGGGGTTGGCGGCGAAGCTGCGCGCCGGGCCGTGTTCGAATCCCTGGTCCACGGGAAGAATCACCAGTCTTCCCGTTCCCCCCAGGCGGCCATGGTTCAGCAGGCGGGCAATGTTGGTCCGGGTTCCCGGCGTATCGCTGCTGTACCAGCTCAGGATTTCACGTACTCGCTCTTTCATCCAATCCTCCTTCTTGGGCTACACGCACCGCATAATAGGCGGCACCCTGCAGCGCCGTCATCTGGTTTAATACCACTCGCACGGGCATCAGGTCCAACAGGAAAGCCATCCTCCCCTTGGCGCGGAAAGCCGCTATGAACGTGCCGTCTACCAATTTGGCGCGAATTTTCGGCGCGATACCGCCGGCAACATACACTCCCGCGGTCGACAGCACTTTGAGCGCCAGGTTGCCGGCTTCGGCGCCATAGATGGATGTGAACAAGTCGAGGGCCTCGGTGCACAGCGGCACCTCCCCGTGCAGTGCCACCGCTGAGATCACGGCCGCGGCATCCTCCGCGCCCATACGCGCCGCTAGCCAGGCCGGCTCTTCGCCGCGTCCCGTGGCGCGCAAAAAATCGTAGATCGTAACCAGCCCCGACCCGGAGACCAGCCGCTCATAGCTGGCGTGATCGTGCCGTTGCCACAGGAACGACAGCAGCTCGGCTTCGAGGGCATTGCGCGGCGCGAAGTCCACGTGGCCGCCTTCGGAAGGCACGGCTTGGTAATGGCTGCCGTCCCAGAACAGCATGCCTTCGCCGAGTCCCGTTCCGGCGGCAATCACGGCAATGTGGCCTACCTGAGCATCACCAGCATTGAGCGGGAGGAGATCAGTTGCCGTAAGCGTCAGCACGCCATAGGCGGTCGCTTGCAGATCGTTTATCAGCCCTACTGTCCCGATGCCGAGCAGGCCGCGCAGCTCTTCGGCATCGATCACCCACGGCAGATTGGTAATCTGGGCACGTCCTCTTTGGACCGGTCCGGCAACTCCGAAAGCCGCGGCATCCAACCGGGGCGCGTCATCGCCGAGGAACTGGCGCACTGGCGCCACCAGGGATTCGAAGTCCTGACTCAGGTAGGAGTGCAGGCGAAGGCGGTGCAGCTCGCCGTGGCGCGATGCGAACAACGCGAGATTCATCTTCGTCCCGCCGACATCGGCGGCAAGGACGGTCAGGTCGGATCGCGATTTCACCAAACGTTGCCTTCCACACGCCAGCGGCGTGCTGCTTCTACTCGGAGCGCCGGAGTGCGATGAAGAAACTCTGGCCGAGCCGCTTGATCAGCAGCAGCAGCTCGTTGGGTCGAGCGGCGGCGGCCTTGGTATAGTCTTTCACGTTGCGGACCGGCTGTCGATTTACCTGCGTGATCACGTCGCCCGGCTGAAGGTCGGCTTCGCCGGCCGGACTGTTTGGATCGACATCGGTCACGACCACGCCTCTAGTGCTAGACAAGCCGAGCCGCCGAGCCGTCTCGGGTGTCAGATTGGCGACGGCCAGGCCCCAGCGCTGCTCCGCCTCGGCTCCGGTAAGGGCCGGCACCGCGCTACCTGGTACTTCCGCCACCGTCGCCGGGATTGTAAGCGTCTCGCCCTGGCGCAACACCGTCAGCATGACGGTCTTACCGATCTTCGTTTCCGCTATCAGCGCTGGCACCTGGTGTGCGTCGGCGATTTCGATGCCGTCGTAACTGAGGATTACGTCACCGCGTTGCAGGCCGGCGCGAGCCGCGGGACTTTTTGGGGACACGCTGGCAACCAGCGCTCCCTGCGCTTTACTGAGCCCGAACGAGCGCGCCAACTCCGGCGTTATCTCCTGGACCGAGAAACCGAGCCAGCCGCGCACGACTTTGCCACGTGCCTTCAGCTGCTCGACCACCCCTTTCACTGCATTGATCGGAATAGCGAAGCCGATCCCGATACTGCCACCGCTTTGGCTGTAGATGGCCGCGTTGATGCCCACGACTTTACCCTGCGTATCGACAAGCGGGCCTCCGGAATTTCCCGGGTTGATCGAAGCATCGGTCTGAATGAAGTTGTCGTACGGTCCCTGCCCGATCACCCGCCCCACAGCACTGACGATGCCGGCGGTCACCGTCTCGGCGAGCCCGAAGGGGTTGCCTATCGCCAGCACCCAGTCCCCCACCTGCAGGGAATCGGAATCGCCCATCACCGCAACCGCGATATCGCCTGGCGAAGCGATCTTGAGTAGTGCGACGTCCGACTTGTCGTCCGCTCCGATACGGTTAGCCTCGAACTCGCGTTTATCGTCGAGCTTGACGACGATCTTGTCGGCGTTCTGGACGACGTGGGCATTGGTGACGATGTAACCCTCAGAATCGATGATCACCCCTGATCCGAGACTGCGCTGGGTAAAACTGCGAGGCATCTCCGGGAAGAAGTGACGGAAGAACTGATAGAAAGGATCGTTGGGGTTCAAAGGCGTTTCCGGTCCGAAGCCGGGCATGCCCTGTGGCCGTACTGTTTGTATCGTGGATATGTTGACCACCGCCGGCTTCACGGGGCGAACGATGCCGGCGAAGGAAAACGGCGGCGGCGCCGCGAAGTTGGTGCCAGAGCTCGCAAGCAGCCACAGGGTCAACAATAACGATGTCTTTACAGGTCTCAGCCTCATAAGCAGACGGTGCCCCAGCAGTGAGTAAACGTCAATTTGGGAGAAGGGCTTGAGGGCTTGAGGCCTGGGGGCGTGAGGGCTTGGATTCCCCAAGCTCGGTCCCCAAGCCCTCACGCCCTCAAGCCCTCAAGCCCTCTTCCAGCCGCTCCAGATCCTCAGGCGAAAGGGTGAAGTACCTGGCCGCCGGGTGGTGGAATACCAGTGCGGTGACGGAGCCTTCCGGATCCATCATGTAGCCTTCGGTAAGATGAACACCGATGTGATTTGAGACCTCCAGCAGGCGAAATAACTTCTCCTGATCTTCCAGCCGCGGGCAAGCCGGATACCCGAAGGAGACTCGCACGCCGCGATAACGTGCTTTGAAGAGGTCGCTCATGGTCGTGCCCGGCGGGTCTGCAAAGCCCCACATCTCGCGGATCTTCTGATGCAGGAGCTCGGCAAACGCTTCCGCTCCTTCGAGAGCCAGAACCTGAAGGATGTGCGACTTGAGATACTCACCCTCCGCCTTCCACTGCTCGGCGAGGTGGCGCACGCCCGGACCGACGGTGGTGGCGAAGAGGCAGACGTAGTCAGAGCGTCCGGCCTCTACTGGCAAGCTGAAGTCCGCCAGGCAGAGATGCGGTTCGAGTCCCTGGCGGCCGAAGTGAAAGGTCTCGATCAAGGTGCGGGCGTCGGAAGCGTACAGCCGCAGGTCGTCACCGTCGCCGTGCGCGGGGAAGAAACGGTAAACGGCACGGGCGTTGATGTCCGGCCGCTCCAGCATGACGGCTTCTACCGCGGCGACTTGCCGGCGCAGTTCCCTCGCCTTGAGGTCTCCGGCCGCAAGCGCATCGTCGAATTTGCCTTTGAAACCCAGGTGCCGCGTATACAGCATTGCCGGGTTGATGTAGCGGAAGACGGCCTCGAGGTCGTAATCCCGCAGCACGTGCAGCCGCAGGTCCGGCGGCACCGGCACCTCGTCCACCGGCACCACGTTGGACCGCCGCAGGGTTGTAGCGACCGGCGCCGCCGGTCGGCCGGGGCCGGTGCGCTGCAACACCCGGGTCTCGTCCGCCAGCTTTGCAGCCAGGACGTCGCGCTTGTCCCCATTCATGAGCTGATTGGCCAGATCCAAGCCGGTCATGGCGTCTTTGGCATAGGCGACAAGACCTCCGTACTCCGGGGCGATCTTGAGACGCGTGAAGCGGTTGGACAAGGCGGCGCCGCCTACCAGGATCGGACAGCGCACACCGGCGGTCTTCAGGTCCTGCGCCGTTACCACCATCATTTGTGCGGACTTCACCAGCAATCCGGAAAGCCCGATAGCGTCGGGCGAATGGTGCCGGTAAGCATTGAGCAACTCTTCCGGCGGAACCTTGATGCCCAGGTTGATGATGCGGAAGCCGTTATTGCTCAGGATGATGTCGACCAGGTTCTTGCCGATGTCGTGAACGTCGCCCTTGACCGTGGCGAGCAGGATTGTGCCCTTGGCAGCGCTGTCCGCCTTTTCCATGTGCGGTTCCAGGTGGGCCACTGCCGCCTTCATGACTTCGGCCGATTGCAGCACCTCGGCCACAATCATCTGGTTGGCGCCGAACAGGCGTCCGACCTCGTCCATTCCGGCCATCAATGGACCATTGATGATCTCCAAGGGCCTCGCCCGCCGCAGGGCCTCATCAAGGTCCGCCAACAATCCGTCCTTGGAGCCTTCAATGACGCAAAGCGCCAGGCGTTCGTTGAGCGGTAACTGCCGCCGCCGCTCGTCGCTTTGCTTGGGCGCTTTGCTGCGAAAATGGGCGCTGAAGGCGGCAATCGGGTCGTCGCCGCGCCACCAGATCAGGTCTTCCGCCAGCCGGCGCTCGGCTTCCGGAATTAGCGGATAGCGTTCCAGCTTCTCCGCATTGACGATGGCCAGGTCGAGTCCGGCCTGCACGCAATGGTACAAGAAAACCGAGTTGAGCACCTCGCGGCCAGCCGCCGGCAGGCCGAAAGACACATTGGAGACGCCGAGCAACGTTTTGGTCTCCGGCAGCGCGTCCTTGATCAGGCGAATACCTTCTATCGTCTCGACACCCGCGCCGATGTAATTTCGGTCGCCCGTTCCCACCGGGAAGACCAAGGCGTCGAAGATGAGGTCTTCCGGCGGGACACCGAACTTGCGGGTCAGCAGGTCATACGAGCGCCGCGCGATCTCGAGCTTGCGTTGCCGCGAAATGGCCTGCGCCTGGACCTTGTTTTCGTCGATGCAGCCAACCACCAGCGCCGCGCCGTAGCGCCGCGCCAGGGGAACGATCTTCTGAAAGCGTTCCTCACCGTCCTCCAAATTGATGGAGTTGATGATCGACTTGCCCGGCAGACGCAGCAGTGCCTGTTCGATGGCCCCGGCATCGGTGGAGTCGATCATGATCGGAACCTTCACCTTCTTTACCAGGACTTCGAGGAAGGCGCTGAGATCCGCGGCCTCGGGTCGATCAGGGTCCTGCAGGCAAACGTCGAGCACATGGGCGCCGTTGCGCACCTGGCTGCGGCCGACTTCGGCCGCCGGGTCCAACGCCCCGGCGGCGATGAGGTCTTTGAACTTACGGCTGCCGAGCACATTGGTACGCTCGCCGACGATGATGGGCCGCGTGTCTTGGTCGATTGTGAGGGTCTCAATGCCGGAAACCACGCAGCGCCGGACAGATGCCGGTCTTCGTGGCTGATGACGCCGCGCAACCTCCGCCAGCAGCCGGATATGCTCGGCGGTGGTGCCGCAGCACCCCCCAATGATGTTCACCCATCCTGCCGCGCAAAAGCGCTCGACTTTCTGCGCCAGCATCGCCGGCGCTTCGTTGTACCGGCCTTCTTCATCCGGCAGGCCGGCGTTGGGAAACACCACTGTGGGAAAACGCGAGATTTCCGCCAGGGTGCGCAGGTGATCGGTCATGAAATCGGGGCCGGTGGCGCAGTTCATCCCGATGGCAAACAGATCCCTATGGGCGACCGAGACATAAAGCGCGTCGATCGCCTGCCCGGCCAGCATCGTTCCCATGGTTTCGATGGAAACCGAGAGCACCACCGGGACGGCGCGCTGCAGTTGGTCAAAGGCGGCTTCGATCCCGAGAACCGCCGCCTTCACGTTCAGTGTATCCTGCTGGGTTTCGAGGAACAGCAGGTCAACGCCACCTTCGACCAGAGGCACGGTTTGCTCGGTATAGGCGGCACGGACCTCATCGAACGTGATGCCGCCAGTCACCGCAATTGACTTGGTGCCGGGTCCCATCGCTCCCGCCACGAAGCGCGGCCGCTCGGGGCGCGAGGCAGCATCCGCCGCGGCACGTGCGAGTCGCGCGGCGGCGTAGTTGATCGCGTACACTCGGTCCTGCAGGGCGTATTCAGCCAGCACGATGCGCGTACCGCCGAACGAATTGGTTTCGATGATGTCCGCACCGGCATCGAGGTAGTCGCGGTGAATGGTGCTGATCGCATCAGGGCGCGTCAGCACCAGATGTTCGTTGCAACCTTCGTAAGTGGGCCCGCCGAAATCCTCGGGCGTCAGGTTCAAAGCCTGCAAGGCGGTACCCATCGCGCCATCGAGGACTAGGATACGCTGCTGCAGCGCGGCGTAGAGAGCCTGGGTGGACCTGGTCAAGTACATCAGACTTCTTTGTGTAGCTGACGTGAGGCGCCAAATCCACGCCGTTGGAACGACGGGCACCCACAGGGGCACCCTACCACTTCAGCGTCCACCGCCTACGGGGTGATCTGCAAACCGAAGAACACCTGGGCCGCCGCGATCAACATGGCGGCGGCGCCAAACCAGGGATGGGCGGCGCGCATCTCCCGGCGTCCCATCCAGCGCGAGCTCAAGGCACTGCCGGAGAGCGCCAGCACGCTCCAGACGCCGAAGCGGAAATGCACGCTGGCTGCCACCTCGAGGTCATGCCGCAGCAGCCAGGTGGAGAGGACACCGGCAACCCAGCTGGCCAGAACCAGGACGTACATCAGCGGTGCTAGCCGGGCGTGCCGGGCAAGGTGTTGCCGCGCCTGGCGCGGCTGGCTGCGGGCGCGCAAACCCAGGGAGCCGACGTAGCCGAGCAAAGCCACGGCCAGACAAGCGGTGACGGGGTGGATGTATGGCAGCAGATTAGATCTCCTCACCGGCTTGCCTGCGGGTACCACTCCTCGCCAGTCAGCCGCGAGCGTGGACTTCACGTATCGAAAAGAAGGTCGTCCCCGGAAGGTCGCGCACCTGCACGTCCTCGATGTCAAAGCCGCACATCTCAATCGCTTGAACGGTGTCGCGGTTCAGCGGCCAGACGGGCGCGAATCGCCGCCATGCCGGCTCGCTCCATCGGCTCGACCATCTTCTCGTACAGCCTGGCCATCCCTCCATGGTGGCGGGCAGCCCAGCGCAAGATCAGGCTCACGGCCCTTGGTTAGCAGGGCTAGCCGCCGGTGAAAAGAGGGAGAGCCAGGCAAACGGAAGCCTTCGTACCGAAGTAGCGTGCACTCTGACTGGCGAGATGACAAATGCTTCTGACAGTCCAGCGCTACAGGACTGACGAAAACCGATTCTGCGGCTGTGCGGTACGGGCCGGCAGAGATTGGCCGCGGCCCGCACGCGCCCTGACGCCCTCCGGCAAGTCGTGGCACACAAGGTGCTCATCCTTGCTGACAGGCACATTGAGATGACGCCAAGCAACACTGATCTCCTGGCGTGCAATCAACGCCCCGGAGAGACGCCGGACAGCCTGGCAACGGCGCTGCGGTCACGCATGGACACTCCCCTTCGTGTACTATTGCTTGAGGATTCCGAGGACGATGCGGTCCTTATGTTGCGGGAGCTGCGCCGAAGCGGTTTTCACCTGACGTGGGAGCGCCACGAGACAGCAGCGGCCATGGTCGACGCGCTCCGGCACCGGCACTGGGACGTCATTCTTTGCGACTACCACATGCCGGGCTTCAGCGCCCTGGCCGCCCTGCACTTGCTGGCCGAATCCGGCGCTGACGTGCCGCTCATCGTGGTCTCGGGCGAGCAGTTCGAGGAGATCGGAGTGCGTGTATTCGCGGCCGGGGCGCGCAATTACATCTCCAAGGAGCATCTCGAATTGCTCAGCGCGGCGGTCTCACGCGAACTGGGGCGTTCGGCGCAGCTTTACTGACGCGCCCCGTCAGGGTTAGGGGGCGGGGTTACCCCGCCCCCTACACCTGCCGCACCCTTTTTTCTCTCCCCCCACTGTGGAAGAATGGGGACGAGCGCGCCAGGCGTCATGATGTAATTTGACTTTGCTCGGGGGCGTGGTTAGAAGCCGGGCCGATTGCCTGTCACAGAACTGGACCTGACTCCATGCCGTGCCGAATTCGGACGCGACCAACGCGGGAGAAGAAGGCGGCTTGGTTCTTCGCCTCGGTTGCCCGCGGCACCGACCGGTGGCCTACCGGATTCCGGAGCTTCCAGTATGTGAGCAACAGTCAAAGAAAGGAGCCTGCGATGGAGGAGCTAGTGCTGACAAAGCGTGAGGAAGACGAAGAAGAAGACTTGGACGAGGAAGAGGACGAAGACGAGGATTTCGACGACGAAGACGAGGACGAAGACGAAGATTTCGACGATGACGATGACGATGACGATGACGACGATTGGGATGAGAGTGACTGAAGTGTGGGCATAATGTGCGGGCGGTGATTCAGCGCGTGGCCGCCGCTCGGGTCACAGTCGGTGACCGGCTGGTAGGCACAATCGGTTCGGGCTTGCTGGTGTTCCTGGGTATCGCCGCATCGGACACCACAGCGCAGGCGGACTGGCTGCTCGACAAGCTGCTAGGTTTGCGCATTTTCGAAGGGGATGACGGCAAGTTCGACCGCTCCTTGCGCGACGTGCGCGGCGAGCTCATGGTAGTGTCCCAGTTCACTCTGCTGGCGGACACGCGCAAGGGGCGGCGCCCCTCTTTTTTGGATGCCGCTCGACCGGAATCCGCCATTCCGCTGTATAATCATCTGGTGGCGCGGGCACGCAGCCAAGGAGTCACGGTGGCAACCGGCGAGTTCGGCGCGCACATGCGGGTTGAGTTGTTGAACGACGGTCCGGTCACCATCGTCCTCGATACAGAAGAAAGTTGATGCGTTGTTTTCTTAACGGGAGTTGGCCATGGCGAGCGCGGGATTCTTTTCCATCCATGCCTCGAAACTCAAATTCGGAAGCGACGGGCGCTGGTATGCCGACGGCGAGCCCGTGCTACACCAGCGGCTGGCGCAGTTCTTCAGCCGCTATGTGCGACAGAAGCCGGGTGGTGGATACGAGATCTGGGTCGATCAGGTCTATCATGCCGACGTCGAGGTGGAAGACACGCCGCATGTGGTCGTCGCCGTGAGCAGTGATCCTCGCGCCACGGAGCCGGGCTTTGTCCTGCATTTGAATGACGGCACGAGCGAGCGGCTGGATCCTGACAGCCTCGAAGTCGGCAATGGCAACGTCCTGTACTGTCGCGTGAAGGACGGAGCCGAGCGTGCCCGGCTGCTGCGGCCAGCCTACTACCAGCTGGCCTACTACATCGAGGAGGCCGCCAGTGGCCAGTTCGAGCTGCGTTGCGGCGGCGCCACCCACCCGATCGCCAGAGGCTGAAGCCGCGCCGCGACTTCACGTCGTGCTGGTGGCGCCGGAGATCCCACCCAATACCGGCAGCATCGCGCGCCTGTGCGCCGCAACCTATACGCGGCTGCATCTGGTCCGCCCGTTGGGCTTCTCGCTCGACGATCGTTACCTGAAGCGTGCCGGCCTCGATTATTGGCCGTACGTCGATGTCCACATCCACGACAACTGGCATAAGTTCCAGCTCCAGCATCCGGCCGCCCGCATGCACTATTTCTCCGCTCGGGCCGAACGCAGCTACCTGGAGGTGCCATATGCCAGCGGCGATTTCCTGGTGTTTGGCTCAGAGACCCGAGGCTTGCCCGCAGAGTTGCTCGCCAACAACGCCGCGGCGAGCTACGTGATCCCCATCTCCAGCCCTCACGTCCGCAGCCTCAACCTGTCCAATGCTGTCGCCATAGTAGTTTACGAGGCCCTGCGGCGACTCCCTGCTTGATTGCCCATCCGCCTAGCGTAGCTTTGCGCCGGCATCCCCTATGGCGGCGCCGGCCCTTCTCGATATTATAGAAAATCCTACCGCGTCAATTCGCGGTTGCGACCGCGGTTGCGACCGTGCGGATGGCCCTACCTCCGGCGTTGAGAATGCACCTGGTCATTGCCTCGGAGCGGACTAGCTTGCGGTCGGGAGCTGGTAGGG
>Ga0214473_10000682_pt1 | contig 47257 bp, 48 predicted proteins | sample RVTome_7_FD_203509 | JGI IMG/M metagenome (GOLD analysis project Ga0214473, IMG submission 203509) | Soil microbial communities from uranium-contaminated site in the Upper Colorado River Basin, Wyoming, United States - RVT98D197 | ecosystem: Environmental > Terrestrial > Soil > Contaminated >...
TTCCCGGTCGCAACCTTTAGGTCGCGACAGCCTCGAAAGAGGCGGTGCCAAGGTTGTGAAAAGGGAGAGGGAGGAGAATCCTTCTCCCCCGTTTTTTTACCCCCCTTTTTTCCCCATATCAGCCTCCGCCCCCGACTCCACCCGACTTCGTCAGCGATGGGGGCCATGCTCATCCCCCGGCCCCCCGGGAACCAGTCCCGGCGGTTCCCCCATCGGCAAGCTGCCGATGGGCCCCCCTCCGGCGGGGAGCGGATTCCGAGGAGCGACCGGCAGAAGGACGGCGGAGCGGCTCGGAGCCGGACTTCTGGTAAATATCCGAAACGAGTAGGGGAAATTTCCCCGGAATCGGGAAATGGACCACTTAATTGGGGGCATCTCTTGGGCGGGGGAGTCGATTCCGGTATAATCGGGGGAGATTTTTCCCGAGGAGGTCGAAGATGTCCGATTTCGGCGGAGCCGTTAAGCCGCTTTCCGAGAATCCCGAATACCGAATGGCCATCCTGGGTGTGCCGTTCGACGAAAAATCGAGCTATCTCCGGGGGGCCGCCGGAGGCCCAGCCGCGGTCCGGGCCGTCTCCACGGGCAAGTGCTACTGCGGCTATACGGAGATCGGGGTCAACCTCGAAGAAGAGACGGTTCTGGTCGACCTCGGCGACGTCGACACGTCCGGCGACCCGGACAAGACCTTCGCCCTGACCGAGAAGGCCGTGGCCCGCATCCTGGAGAAAGGGGCCGTCCCCATCATCCTCGGGGGAGACCATTCCATCACCTACCCCGCGCTCAAAGCCTTTGCCCGGTTCTTCAAGCCCCTCGACATCCTCCATTTCGACGCCCACCCGGACCTTTACGACGACCTCTACGGCGACCGCCTGTCCCACGCTTGCCCCTTTGCCCGGATTCTTGAGGACGGGCTGGCCGCCGACGTCGTCCAGGTGGGTGTCCGGGCCATCACGGCCGCCCATCGGGCCAAGGCCCTCAAGCACGGAGTTCGGATGATCGCGATGAAGGAGATCGAGGGCCCGCTCTATCTCCGGTTCGCCAACCCCGTCTACATTTCCTTCGACATGGACGCCCTCGACCCGGCCTTCGCCCCGGGCGTCTCCCATCACGAACCCGGAGGCCTCACGACCCGTCAGGCCGTCCAGGTCATCCAGGCGCTCAAGGGCAAAATCGTGGGACTGGACATCGTCGAACTGAACCCGACGCGCGACCCCTCGGGCATCACCGCCGCCGCCGCCTTCAAGATCATCAAGGAGACCGCCGGGAAGATCGTCCGGCCGTCCTGAGGGAGGGAAGACATGAAACGCTTTTTGACGATCATCGCCCTGGCCGTGCTCACCGCCGGCTGTGCCCGGGCCCAGAAAGGGCCGGCCTTCGACGACTGGTTCGTCGACAAGACCATGCGCGTCGATTATTTCCACGCCGGCAACGCAGTCGAGGAGACGGTCGCCCTGGACCAGGTCTTCGCCCAGGGCATCTGGGCGGGAAGCCGGACCCATCTCGTCGACCCGTTCAACCTCGGCCGCTACCTGGTCAAGGTCTATGACGCCGCGAGCGGCACGCTCATCTTCAGCAAGGGGTTCGACAGCTACTTCGGGGAGTACAAGACGTCGGACCCGGCCCTCCAGGGCGTCCGTCGGACCTACCACGAGTCCGCTCTCCTGCCCTATCCCCGAAAGCCCGTCCGCTTCACGGTCGAAGCGAAAGACAGGCAGAACGCCTCTAAAGCCCTGTTCAGCCAGGTGGTCGACCCGGCGGCCACGACGGTCATCCGGGAACGGCTCGTCCCCGGGGTTGAGGTCTTCGAGGTCTTCAAGTCGGGCGAGCCCCGGAACAAGGTCGATGTGGCCATCGTCGCCGAGGGCTACACCGTGGACGAAGAGGGGAAGCTCAAGGCCGACCTCGACCGCTTCGCCGCCGTCTTTTTCAAGCTCGAGCCGTACAAATCCCACCGGGACAAGTTCAACCTTTATGGGGTATTCAAGCCCTCGCCCGATAGCGGCTGCGACGAGCCGAGCCACGGCTCCTTCAAGGCGACAGCCCTCGGCGCGACCTTCGACTCCCTCGGCTCCGAGCGCTACCTCCTGACCGAGGACAACAAGAGCCTGAGGGACATCGCCGCCAACGTCCCCTACGACGCCCTCTATATCATGGTCAACCACAAGAGGTATGGCGGCGGAGGGATCTACAACCTTTACTGCACGTTCACGACCGACAACCAGTGGTACGAATATCTCTTCCTCCATGAATTCGGTCATTCCTTCGCTGGCCTGGCCGACGAGTACTACACCTCCGAGGTCGCCTACAACGAGTTCTATCCCCGCGGCGTCGAACCGGCTGAGCCGAACATCACCGCCCTCCTCGAACCCGGCCAGTTGAAGTGGAAGAACCTGACGAGCCCCGGGGTCGAGATCCCGACGCGCTGGGAAAAAGCGGACTTCGACGCGATGGACAATGCCTACCAGAAGATCCGGGGAAAGATCAACGCGAAGATCGCCAAGCTGAAGAGGGAAGGGACCGCCGCGGCCGAGGTCGCGCGCGTCGAGGAGGAGTCCGAGCGCCTGTCGCGCGAACACGCGGACAAGGTCGACGCTTTCCTCCGGGCGAGCAAGTATTGGGGCAAGGTCGGCGCGTTCGAAGGCGCTGGGTATGCGGCCCAGGGCCTCTATCGTCCCCAGCTCGACTGCCTGATGTTCACTAAGGGGACCAAACCCTTCTGCGAGGTCTGCGAGGCGGCCGTCGTCCGGACGATCCTTTATTACATTGACTGAACAGCCGCGCCGGTTACGCCGAGGGCCCGACCCCCTCGGTGTTAAGTGCGGGCTGTTGTCAGCAAAAGGGGGGTTGATGATGGGAACCAAAAAGGTGGGGGCTTTCGCCAGCCCGCACACGAAAGCCTATATCATTATAGCACGCCGCGGCGCGTTGTAAAGCCTTTTTTTTGTTTTTCGGCATTTATTTTTACGCGGTCCCATCCTATCAGTAATAACCCTAAGCAGACCCCGGCCTGAAGCCTGGGGTCTGCTTAGGGCTCAGACCGGGGAGACGAAGGGGTTGATTTCCAAGCCGTTTCGCCCCACAATGGGAAGGATATCCGGACTCGGGAGGGACCATGGATCAGAAAACGGATCCGAAAAAGGTCGAGATCAAGGTCGACGAGGCGGTCGCGCTCGGCCAGTACGCCAGCCTCGCCGCCATACGGCATTCGCGGGAGGAGTTCCTTTTCGACTTCGCCTTCCTTTTCCCTGACGGGCCTTTCGGCAAGCTCGTGGCGCGGATCATCGTCAGCCCCGCCCACGCCAAGCGCTTCCTCGAAGCCCTGCAGGCGAACATCAAGCGCTACGAGGACGCCTACGGGACGATCGTCCCGGCGGACCTGCCGCCCACGGTCGACTTCATCCAGTGACGCCGGCGCGGGCGGTTTCCCCGAGTCCGGTCTTGACATGGGGCTGTTTTTTTTATATTAATTGAACCAGGTCGATATTCTGAGATCCAAAAGCGTGCCAGTAATTTCATTCGGAGGTAATAGACATGGCGTATGAATTCAAGAATTCGAGAGGGGTCAGCTACTTCCTGCACTCCAAGGACGTCCTGCTGAAGGGCGGCCGCAAGCAGACGATCTACTTCTTCGCGCGCGACATCCGGCCGGGCGCACTCGATGCGGTCCCCGCAGCCTATGTCGCCCAGGAGACGACGAAGACCGGGATGCCCATCCTGAAGAAGAAGTAAGATCCCTTTTTCCGGACGAGAACGCCGGGGACTCCGGTTCCCGGCGTGGACGGGGGATCGACTCTGCTGCCTTCCCCGAAGGTGGTCCCCGCGCATTTTCATCCGAGCATGGTGAGGCCATGAAATCCCTTGCCCTAAAAACGCTGACCGGATGTCTGTGCCTTGCGCTGGCCTCGTCGGCCTGCGCTAAAAAGCCCTCCGATGCCGCCGGCCCCCGGGAGGGCCGAACGCTCCAGATCGCCGTCATCCCCAAGGGCACGACCCACGAATTCTGGAAGAGCATCCACGCCGGGGCCATCGAGGCGGCCCGTGAGCTCGGCGTCGAGGTCATCTGGAAGGGACCTCAGAAAGAGGACGACCGGGCCCAGCAGATCACCGTGGTCGAGGATTTCATCAGCCGCGGCGTCGACGGCATTGTATTGGCGCCGCTCGACGACCGGGCGCTCGTTCGGCCCGTGCAGGACGCCGTCAGGGAGAAGATCCCGGTCGTCATCATCGACTCCGGCCTCCAAGGAAGCGACTACTCGAGCTACGTCGCCACGGATAATTACAAGGGCGGCGTCCTGGCCGCCCGCCGGCTCGGCCAGCTCCTCGGCGGCCGGGGCCGGATCTTCCTCATCCGTTACCAGGAAGGCTCGGCCAGCACAGTCCAGCGCGAGGCCGGGTTCTACGATACCGTCAAGAAGGAATTCCCGGACCTCGTCCTGCTCGTCCAGGACCAGTACGCGGGGGCGACGACCGAAACCGCGTACCAGCTCGCCGAGAACCTGATCAGCCGTTTCCCCGACGTGCAGGGCGTGTTCGCGCCCAACGAATCGAGCACGTTCGGCGCGCTCCGGGCCCTCCAGGAATCCCGTCTCGCGGGCAAGGTCGTTTTCGTCGGCTTCGACAGCTCCCCCAAGCTCGTCCAGGGCCTCCGGGACGGTCACATCCAAGGCCTCGTCGTCCAGAACCCGCGCAAGATGGGCTATCTGGGGGTCAAGACCATGGTCGCCCTGCTCCGGGGAGAGCCTGTCGAGAAGATCATCGACACCGGCGTGGTCCTGGCCACGGCGGACAACATGGACGACCCGGAGATCAAATCGCTCCTTTCGCCCGACCTCTCCAAGATCATCGACTGATGAGCCCGGAACCCGCCGCGCCCCCGGTCCTCCGAATGGTCGGGGTGAACAAGAGTTTCGGCGCGACGCGGGCCCTCGACGGCGTGAGCTTCGAGCTCGGCCGGGGCGAAGTCCACGCCCTGATCGGGGAGAACGGCGCCGGCAAAAGCACGATGATGAAGATCCTCAGCGGCGCCATACCCCCCGACGCCGGGCGGATGGAGATCGACGGCCGGCCCTACGCTCCGGCCGGCCCCGCCGACGGGCTCCGGGGCGGGATCTCCATGATCTACCAGGAGCTGACCCTGGCCCCGCATCTGACCGTCGAGGAGAACATCATGCTCGGCCGCGAGGCCCACGCGGCGGGTTGGCTCGACCGGAAGGCCATGAAGCGGCGGGTCCGGGAGGCGCTGGAGCTCGTTCGCCATCCCGAGATCTCGCCCGACGTCCCGGTAAGGAAGCTGAGCGTGGGGGCCAAGCAGGTCGTGGAGATCGCCCGGGCCCTGCTCAACCGGGCCCGCATCGTCGTCATGGACGAGCCGACGAGCTCACTCTCCCAGGAGGACAGCCAGCGGCTCTTCGAGATCATCGGCAAGCTCAAGGGTCAGGGCGTCAGCGTCATCTACATCAGCCACTTCCTCGAGGAGGTCCAGAGGGTGGCCGATTCTTACACGGTCCTCCGGGACGGCTGCAATGTCGGTTCGGGAAGGATGGCGGGCACCCGTCTCGAGGACCTCATCCAGCTCATGGTCGGGCAGAAGTTCACCCGGTTCTTCCCCAAGGTCGAGCACGCCGTCGGGGAGGTCGTCCTGTCCCTCGACGGGCTCAAGGGGGCGAGGATGACAACTCCTGTCAGCCTGACCCTATCGAAGGGGGAGATCTTGGGCATCGCCGGGCTCATCGGCTCCGGAAGGACGGAGATGCTGAGGACCCTGTTCGGACTGGACGAGGCCGAGGGCGGCTCCATCGTCGTCTCGGGCTTCGATCTGGCCGGTGCGAAACCCTGGACCCGCATCAGCCGCGGCCTCGGCCTGCTCAGCGAGGACAGGCAGGGGGAGGGGTTGGCCCTCAGCCGGTCCGTGGCCGACAATATGACGCTGAGCGATTTCACCCCTTATCGCCGACACGGATTTCTCCTACCCGGGCGACAGCGCCGGGCCGTGGGCGCGTGGATCGTGAAAATGAAGATCAAGGCCAAGGGCCCCGCCCAGAAGGTCGGCGACCTGTCGGGCGGGAACCAGCAGAAGGTCGCCCTGGCCAGGCTTCTCCATCAGAAGGCTGGGATCCTCCTCCTCGACGAGCCGACGCGCGGCATCGACGTCGTCAGCAAGGCCCAGATCTATGAGTGGATCGGCGAGCTCGCCAAGGAGGGGAAAGCCGTCCTTTTCGTCAGCTCCTATCTCCCCGAACTGCTCGGGATATGTGACAAGATCGCCGTCTTCCACCGGGGCGGCCTGGTCGAATCGCGCCCCGCCCGAGAGTGGGACGCGCCGGGATTGATGGCCGTGGCCACCGTCGGCCGGGCCCACGGCGGCCGGGGCCCCGGGCTTGCCCGGGGGTCCACTTCCGCCGTACTCGCCCAACGAAATATATCACGGGTGAGTGGCGAGCCGAAGGCTCGTCCCTTGATCCGGATCAGCCGATGAGTTAAAGGATCGCGGAATGAGCCATCAACGTCCAGCCGGACTCCAAAAGGCCCTCAACGTCCTCGGCCCGTTCATCGGGCTCGTCCTCGTCATCGCCATCTTCGCCCTGATCCCCGAGGTCCAGGGCCGCTTCCTGAGGTACGCCAACTTCAAGAGCGTCGCCACACAATCCGTGATCGTGGCCTTGGGCGCCCTCGGCATGACCTTCATCATCGTCAGTGGCGGCATCGACCTTTCCGCGGCCTCCAATATCGCCCTGTCGAGCGTCATCGCGGCCTATGCCATCAACGCCGGCGCCGCTCCCCTCGTCGCCGTCGTCCTCGGCGTCCTCACGGGTGGCTTGGTCGGCCTGGCCAACGGGGCCCTGGTCACGCGGCTCCGGCTCATCCCGTTCATCGTCACGTTGGGCATGATGGGCATCGCCCGGGGGGCGGCTAAGTGGATCGCCGGGAACCAGAAGATCGACGCGCCCATGTCCTGGGCGAACGAGCTCATGGCCAGGAGCCCCCGGCCGTCCTGGCTCCTCCTGGCCCCGGGCGTTTGGATCGTCATCCTCTTAGCCGTGGCTATGGCCGTCGTTCTCAAGTACACGGTTTTCGGCCGGCACGTCTTCGCCGTCGGCTCGAACGAGTCCGCCGCCCGGCTCTGCGGCATCCGGACGGACCGGGTCAAGATCCTGGTCTACTCCGTCGCCGGCCTTTTCTGCGGCTTGAGCGGGGTCATGGAGTTCTCCCGGCTTACGGTCGGCGACCCCACGGTGGCCGTGGGGCTCGAACTCGACATCATCGCCGCCGTCGTCATCGGCGGCGGGAGCCTGAACGGGGGAGAGGGAAGCATCCTGGGCACCATGGTCGGGGTCATGATCATGTCCTTCCTACGCAACGGCTGCACGATGATGGGCTGGCCGAACTACATCCAGGAGATCATCATCGGGGCGATCATCGTCATCGCCGTCACGCTGGACCGGCTCCGGCACCGAGGAGAATAAAGAGGGCCTGCCCTCGGGGGACTGACCCTCTTATCTGTCCTGCCCCGCAAAGTTTTTCGGCTGGCCGTCGTCTAACAGTTTGTAATGACCCAAGGAGGCTGACCATGAACAAGACGACATTCCGCATCGCCATCCGCGTGACGGCGGCCGTTTTTCTAGCCGCGGTCCTCATCCCGGCATTCGTCACGGCCCAGGAGACCCAGGCGCCCCCGCCGGCCGGTAAGAAACCGCCCGTGAAGATGGGGCCCCGCGAGTCCCTGGGGCTCACTGCCGAGCAGGAGAAGGCGCTCGAGGAATTCCGGAAGGCTCGAAGAGACGAGAGCCGGGCGTTCCGCGATGAAATGCTGAAGATGCGCGGCGAGATGCGCGAGCTGGCCAAGGACCCTCAGGCCAACGAGGCGAAGGTCGACGTCCTTATCGATAAGACCGCCCAGCTCCGGGCCGAAAGGGCTAAAGCGGCTTTCAAACACAGGGGCGAGGTGGAGAAGATCTTCACCCCCGAACAACTCAAAAAGATGAACGCTTTCCGGGCGCGGGCCATGGGCCGGCCGGGGATGGCTGGGCCGGGCCGGATGGGTTTCGGCCGCATGGGCTTCCGTGGGCCGGGCATGGGCAGGTTCATGGGTCCGGGATTCGGCATGCGGCGAATGGGGCGCTTCGGCGCTTTCCCGCATCGGCCTTTTCCCGGCTGGCGCTGGCGCCGGTAAGGGAACGGTTTCCGATTCTTCTAAGACTCTATTCGGATATTTCCTAGAAGTGCGACTTCGAGCCGCTCAGCCGTACTTCTATTGGTCGCTTCGAAGACTCCGCTCCCGGCCGCTCCCGGGGACTGTCCCCTTTTTTTTATCCTCCCATCGGAGTGTCCTCATTACAGGACGGGAGTTCCGTTTCCCCATGGGAGACTCCGCCTGGCACGATAGTTGCTTAATATAAGGTCGGAAGGAGAAAGACGATGAGAAAACTCACAATACTCGCCATCGCTTTCATCGTTTCGATCCCGTTAGGCCTCATGGCTCAGGACGAAGGATTCTACCCTTACAGCTATGCCCGCCTGAGCTACGTCAACGGCTCGGTCTTTGTCCAGCGGACCTCGGACCTGGGCTACGAAAAGGGGGAAGTGAACCTGGCCCTCGTCCAGGGCGACAAGATAGGGACCGAAGCCGGCCAGGTCGAGATCCACTTCGGACGCCGCAACTACTTCCGCCTCGCCGACAACACTAAGGTGGAATTCGCGATTCTTCCCCAGGAAGGGGACGAGCGCATCAAGATCCATATCACCGAAGGAAGCGCCTACCTTAGGGTGAGCTATCTCGCCACTGACAAGGGCATAGAAGTCCATACCCCCGATGCATCGTTCTACGTTCTCGAAGAAGGGCTCTACAGGTTCGATGTGAGACTGGACCGGGAAACCGAGGTCTTCGTCCGCGAGGGCAGCCTGGAAGCGGCCGGCGAGGACGGCTCGGTCATGGTCCGGGAGAAGGAGACCCTGACCGTCTCCGACGGCCGTCTCTCCGGCGACCCGGAATATTCCTATTCCCGCGACGACAGCTTCGACGACTGGAACGGTTCCCGGGATGCCCAACTCTCCCAGCGGAGCGAACGGCAGAACCTCCCCTCCGACCTCGAAGAATATGAAGAAGAGCTCGACCAGAACGGCCAATGGGTCTACGAACGGCCCTACGGTAACGTCTGGGTCCCCAACGTCTCCTTCGCCGACTGGCGCCCCTACCTCTACGGCCGCTGGGTCTGGTACCCCGTCATCGGCTGGAACTGGGTCTCCTCCGAGTCTTGGGGATGGTCCGTCTACCATTATGGCCGCTGGCATTGGCGCTTCGGCCTCGGCTGGTACTGGATCCCCCAGAATCATTGGGGGCCGGCCTGGGTGCATTGGTGGTCGGACAGCAGCTACATCGGCTGGTGCCCCCTCAGCTGGTACAACCGGCCCGTCGTCATCGTCGACAACCACTTCTACGATCGGCACTACGACCCCTATTTCCCCGCCCATAACCGGGCCCTGTCCGTCATCCGCCGCGACCATCTCCAGTCTCCCGACATCGCCCGGCGCCAGGTCGGGTCCGGCGAACTCGACCGTATCGGCCGAGTGGCCCTCAAGGGCGACCAGCCCAGGATCCGTCCAGCCATCGACAACGCCCGGCCCCAGGCCATCGAAGCCAAAAGAGCGCTCGCGGTCCGGTCCGGCAGCCGGAGCGAAGTGAAGTCCCTGCCGTCGGCCGATTCCGTGTCCCCTTCACGGCTGAGACAGGCCGGCGGTTCGCAGGCTGTGCGCGAGAAGGAAAGGGACCTGTCCCCGTCCGACCCGAACCGGAACGCCGTTTCGCGACCGGCCATCAAGAATCCCGAATCGGGCGGCCGGGCCATCCGGTCCTACCCGAGCCAGAGGATCTCCGGAAACCGTAATGACAGCGGCGCTTCCGAGAACCGCCGGGCCGGCGTCGCTGCGCCGGTCCGCCGGAACGGGCCCGAGGCCAAGGAAAACCCCTCCCGGGTAGCCCCTTCACAAAAGCAGGTTTCGGCCTCTCCCAAGTCCGAATCCAAGCAGGACCAGCAGAAAGCCAAGAAGAACGAAAGCGAATCCAAGGGCGCCGTCATCAAGAAAGGGGAGACCATCAAGAACTACCCGTCGAGCGAGCGGTCCGAATCCTCGGCCACAAGCTCGCGGACGTCGACGTCGGGGAGGACGATCCGGCCTGAATCCGCCAGGTCGTCCTCGGGCTATCCCTCCCTCGCGAACCGGACGTACTCTTCGGACTCGCGGACCTACGTCGGCTCGCCGAGCCGGTCTTCACAGTCCTCCGCCGGCCGGTCTCAGGCTCCCTCCCTTTCTTCAAGGCCGGCGGCCTCGCGGCCAGCCCCGCGTCTGAGCAGCCCGTCGAACTCGACCTCTCGCTCTTCCTCCGCCCGGACGAGCTCCCCGTCCTACTCGCGCCCCAGCTCCGTCCGCTCCTCCTCGGCGTCGCCCTCGAGGAGCACCTACTCGTCCCCGTCACGCGGCTCCTCGCGCTCGCCGTCCTATTCTCAGCCCCGGAGCTCCTATTCCGCTCCGTCCCGCTCCAGCGGTTCGGCCGGCCGTTCTGTGAGCGCGCCGAGGTCGAGCGGCTCCTCTTCCGGACGCTCCTCGAGCGTGGCTAGGTCGGGCGGGTCTTCCTCAAGCCGCTCTTCTTCGTCAGGCCGGTCGAGCTCCTCTTCCTCCCGGTCCTCGAGCTCTTCGTCCAAGTCCGGCGGCGTTAAGAGGAAGGGCTGAGCGAATCTGGTTTGACTCTCTTTCCTCCCCCATTTTTTTTCTTTACTTTTGCAGGCCGCGGTGGTATAAAATTATCCTCGTTCGGGAATAGATTTCCCGGCGCTGAAAAAGCCGCTTGTCCGGGCCGAGAGGACGGGCGATCGTTCGGCACATGGAGGTGCTTCTGATGAGTTCCGCGAAAAAAACCGGTATTTTCCTCTTGAGCCTGGCCGTGCTCGTCGCCTTGGGCGGCGCCGTGGCCTGTCAGAAGAAAGCGGCCAAAGGACAGGCCGCAGAGGTCCAGAAGGCGGTCAACGAGTTCGACGGAACGGTCCGGGCTGCTTTGGGCAGGTACATGTACCTTTCGACGGCCCAGGGGTTCGACATCGTCCTGCCCGGCCTCGACGCCGCTACCCTGGTCGGCAAGAACGTCAAGATCAAGGGCAACCTGCTCCTCGACCATCCCCCGGTTCTCCTGGCCGACAGCGTCGAACTCAAGGACGCTTCGGGCGCCGCCTCGAGCGTCTACACGCGGAGCCAGGAGTTCCAGGCCGAGGATTTCATCGAGTTCAAAGCTCGGGAAGCCGTCCCGGCTCTGGCCATCACCGGCATCAACAAGCCCGAAGAGTGGGAGGGCAAGGGCCAGGGCAAGATCTACGGGAAGCTCCAGAAGGGCGACGTGACCTATATCGTCCTCTCCGACGATAAGGGCAAAGAAACGGCCAAGATCATCGTCGACTCCTTCACCAACTACGCGAGCTACTACCTGGACAAACTGCGGCTCTTCGACAAGTTCTGGTTCTGCCTGAACGTCAAAGACAGCGTCGACAAGAAGATCCGTCCGCGGACCAAAGAGATCTTCCACGCCGATGTCGTCGGCGTCGGCCTTTTCTGAGATTCCCGCAGCGGAAAACCAGGGGCGGCTCTTCGGGGCCGTCCCTTTTTTTTAGCCCAAAAGGGACGACAGTTTCCTGATCCCCTCCTCGACCGGGCTTTCGACCTCAACCCTCAGGACCCGCCGGCCCTTGTCCAAGAGAGCCATTCCGTCGCCCCACCCCTGGGCCGCGAAAAGGTCGCCGAAAGCCGCGGCGGGCCGCTCGATGCCCAGGACGGCGGGGATCGGGACTTCCGGCATATCGCCCACGGTCAGCATCAGGAAGAGGCCGCTGTTCCCGTCCCCTTTGTGGAGCTGGCCGGTCGAATGAAGATAGCGGGGTCCGAACCCGACCGTAACGGGCAGGTTTCGCTTCAGTCTCAGGCCGTCCGCCAGCCCGGCGAGGAGTTTTTCGATTCCCTCTGTCGGCGGGAGAAAAGCCAGGATCGCGATGTAGTCCCCGTCGCGGGCGAGGCCCAGGAATTCGGTCAGAGCGTCCTGTGGATTCTTTGATTTGCCGGGCGCGGAGATCCGCAGGCCGTCGGCGACAACGGGTGGGCCTCCCGGAACGGCGGTCCCGGGCCGGACGCGACCGGCCAGGAAATCTCTGGTCTTCTTCTTGGTTGACTCGACGTCCGGCTGGTCGAAGGGATTGATCTTTAGAAAATAGGCGGCGATGGCCGTGGCGAATTCCCAGAGGAAAAAATGCCCGCCAAGAGAATAAGGGTCCTCGAGCGTCAGCCGGACGAGCGGCGCCCCGGCATCGATGAGCGCGCGGACCGCCTCGTCGCGCCCTGGAACTTCGGCTTCGGAAAGCTCGACGAAAAGGCGGTCCTTTCCGTAGTTCGCGGGAGACCCCGGAACGTCCTCGATGACGGGTATGATGCCGCGGCCCTCTTTTCCCGTGCTTTCGGCGATGAGCTGTTCGAGCCAGCCGGCGAGTGGCCTGAGCGGCGGCGGGACGAAGAAGGTCAATTTGTCCAGGCCTTTCGCCGCGGCCGTCCCCAGGATCGCCCCGAGCTGGGCCCCCGGATTTTTGTCCGGCGTTTCGACACGGCACGCGTCGGCGATGGCCCGGCTCGAGCGAAGCAAGCGCCTCAGGTCGATTCCCTTGAGGGCCGCAGGCAACAGGCCGAAAACCGAGAGGGCGGAAAACCTCCCGCCGATATCCGGCCGGCCTGGAAACGCCCCACGGAAGCGGAGCGATTCAGCCAGGGCCGCGAGCGGGGTCCCCGGGTCGGTAACGGCGACGAACCGGGCGCCGGCGCGAACGTCCCCGAGTTCGCGGCGGGCCCGGTCGTAGAAATAGGAAAAAAGGGAGACGAGCTCGGCGGTCGTCCCCGACTTCGAGGAGACGAGAAACAGGGTCCTGTCGATGTCAAACCGCGCGGCCGCCGCGGCCACGGTTCCCGGCTCGGTCGTGTCCAGGACCTCGAGTTCGAGGGCGCCGGCACTCGTCCTGAAGAGGCGGGCGAAGACCTCCGGCGCGAGGCTCGAGCCGCCCATGCCCAGGACGACGGCCCGGGTCAGTCCTTGGCCGCGGAGCGAGGCCGCGAAGGCTTCCAGTGCGGGGACCTCGTCTTCGGCCGATCGGGGAGACGAGAGCCAACCCAGCCGGTTCGAGATTTCCCTGTCCGCAATCTTCCAGACCGTCCAATCCCGGGTCCAGATCCGGCGGATGATCGTCTCGCGTTCGAGGTCGCGGAGGCCCCGGTCGAGCTCCGGAGCCAGGCGCTCCGGGTTGAAAAACCGAAAATGGCCACCGTCATCGTCCATGGGATCCATCCATTCCTTATAGGGAGGATTATATCAGGACCCCGGGGAGCGGATAAAGAGGCTTGATTATTTTCCCCAGATTCCGGAAGATAGAAGTCCCTGCAATCCGGGGAACGCGACGCGGAACAGGAGGATCTTCCCATGGCCATAGACACCGCGGCGGCGGGTTTCTTCCATCCGACCAAGCCGATCTACCGGTTCACGAATCTCTTGTTCATCTCGTCGCTCTCGTTCGGGAGCTACTTCGCCTACGACATCATCGGGGCCATCGCCCCGTCCCTCATCGACGAGCTCAAGGCGTCCCGGGCGACCGTCGGCACGATGAATACGATGTACAGCATCGCCGCCATCCTGGTCGTCCTCTTCGGCGGCATGCTCATCGACCGGCTGGGGACGCGCAAGGCGAGCATCATCTTCTCCGTTCTCGTCTTTGCCGGCGCGGTGATCGTCTGGCAGGCCAAGTCCATCCCGGTCATCTTTCTGGGACGCTTCATCTTCGGGGCTGGCTCCGAGCCCCTCGTCGTCGCCCAGAGCGCCATGCTCGCCCGCTGGTTCAAGAACAAGGAAATGGCCATGGCCTTCGGGGTCCAACTGACCGTGAGCCGGCTCGGCTCCCTCTTCGCCTTCAACACGGGCGAGCTTTTCTCGAGCTACTTCGGGAGCTACCGCTACGCCCTCCTGGCCGCGGTCGGGGCCTGCGCCATCTCTTTCGTCGGAAACCTTTTCTACATCGTCATGGACAAGCGGGGAGAGAAAGCCCTCAACCTCCGCGACGAGAGCGCCGGGGACAAGATCGTTTTCAAGGACATCAAGGCCTTCAAGCCCACGTTCTGGTACGTGACCTTCCTCTGCCTGACATTCTACGCGGCCATCTTCCCCTTCCAGAGCCTGTCCACGGACTTTTTCGTGAACAAATGGGGGATCGCCCGGACGGCGGCGGCGCCGGGAAGTTTCCTAGCCCAGGTTTTCAACAACCTCATCCACATCTTCAGCACGGCCGGAGGGATCACGAGCATCATCATCTTCGCCTCCATGCTCCTGGCGCCCTTCGCCGGGCGGCTCGTGGACCGCGTCGGGAGGCGGGCGACGTTCATGATCGCCGGCTCGCTCCTCATGATCCCCTGCCACCTGGCCATGGGGCTGACCAAGATCTACCCGGTGTACCCGATGATCCTCCTTGGCTTTTCGTTCGTCCTCGTCCCGGCGGCGATGTGGCCGTCGGTCCCGCTCATCGTCAAGTCGGAGCGCGTCGGCACGGCCTTCGGGCTGATGACGGCCATCCAGAATATCGGCCTCGGGCTCTTCCCGCTCCTGAATGGCCTCCTGAGGGACAAGACGGGGAATTATGTCGCGAGCCAGGTCATGTTCGCCAGCCTGGGTCTCATCGGATTCATGTTCGCCTTACTCCTTAAGCGGGCCGACCGCCGGGAAGGGCAGGGACTGGAAGTCCATCGGAAAGCGGTCTCCCCGTGATCAGCACCGTCGTTTCCGACCTGGGCCGGGTCGTCCTCTGGTTTGACAACAATATCTTCCTGCGCAAGCTGGCCGAACGAGCCGGCAAGTCCTTTGAGGAGGTCAAGGCGGCCGTCCACGGCAACCTCGAGCTCATCCGCCGCTTCGACGGCGGGGCCGTAACGCCGCCCGGCTTCCACGAGAGGGTCATGGAGATCGTCGGCGCGGACGTTTCCTACGAGGGCTTCTACGAGATGTACAACGACATCTTCTCGCTGAACGCGCCCGCGGTCGACGTCCTCGCCAGGATCAAGGCGGCGGGCTACAAGACCCTGCTTCTTTCGAACACCGATCCGGAGCGCTTCGGCTTCGTCCGGCGCCGTTTCCCTGAGATCCTGTTTTTCGACTGCTACGTCTTGTCCTACGAGCTCAAGCTGCTCAAACCCGACCCGGCCATCTACCTCGCTGCGGCGCGTCTGGCGGGCACTTCGCCGTGGGAGTGCGTCTTCATCGACGACATGGAGGAGAACGTCGCCGGCGCCGTCGCGGCCGGTCTGGCCGGGATCCTGTACACGCCCGCGACCGACCTCGCCGCGGAGCTTAAAAAACTCGGCCTGGATTTTTAGTCGAGACGCTTTCTCTGCCCCATGCCGATGAACCTTAGGTTAAATCTGACGGGCTATGGGTGGTGATGAGGCCACCCGCAAACCCCCGCAGCGGAGGGGGTCCCATCGCTTAGCGATGGGGGAACCGCCGGGACTGGTTCCCGGGGGGGCCGGGGGGGAAGGGTGGGCTCATCGCCGCCCTGCCCGTCACTTCCTTATTTGCCGATGATTTGGACCCAAACCTTCCGCGCCCGGGGTCCGTCGAACTCGCAGATGAAAACGCCCTGCCAGGTCCCGAGCTGAAGACGCCCGCCCTCGACGATGAGAGTCACCGATGAACCGATAAGCGCGGCCTTGACGTGGGCCGGCGAATTCCCTTCCGCGTGCGCGTAGGCGAGGGAGTCGGGCACGATCCGCCGCAGCGTCATTAGCAAGTCCGCGCGGACATCCGGGTCAGCGTTCTCGTTGACGATGACGCCCGCCGTCGTGTGGGGGACGGCGACGACGCACACGCCGCTTGCGACCCCCGACGTTGCCACGATCCGGCAGACATCGGCCGTCAGATCGACGAATTCTTTCTTGGTCCGCGTCCGGATTTCGATAGTATCCATCGCCGCCTCAATAACTTAAAAGATTCTCTGAAAATGGGCTTGACAAAGCCGTTTTCGAAGGTGTAGAGTCTCCTCCGAAAGTACAATATTTGGTATTTTCCTTACAGTAGCTACACAATATATGGGATAGGGCCGAAAGGTTCTTAGTTTTCGCCATGGTTTCTGGAAGGGTTGATTTTAGCACGTCGCCTGCGAAAATTCCAGGCTTGTGAGAAGGGCAAAGAAGAAGGAGGCGGCTCATGGTCAGCACGGTCGGCAGGATCAAGAAGAGAGACGGCACCGTCACGGACTTCAACCAGGAAAAGATTACCAACGCCATCTTCAAGGCGATGCAGACCCAGGGCATCAAGGACCGGACGATCGCCAAGACGGCCTCCGACATCGTCTGCTTCATGATCGAGGAAAAGTTCGGCGGTTACACCGTCCCGTCCGTCGAGCAGATCCAGGACGTCGTCGAGATGGTCCTCATGAAGCAGGGCTACCACGATGTCGCCAAGACCTACATCCTCTACCGCGAGAAGCATAAGGGGATCCGCGAGGCCAAGAAGATCGGGCTCAACCTCGAGCGGCTGGTCAAGGACTACCTGAACAACGCCGACTGGAAGATCCGGGAGAACTCGAACGAAGGCGTGATGAGCTTCGCCGGACTCAACGCCCGCGTTTCCGGCGAGGTCCTGTCGAATTTCGCCCTCAACCAGATCTACTCCGAGCGGGCCAAGAAGGCCCACGAGGAAGGCGACTTCCATATCCACGACCTGAGCTACCCCATCGTCGGCTACTGCGCCGGCTGGTCGCTCGAGAACCTTATCCGCAAAGGATTCGGCCACGTCCCGAACCAGATCCACTCCAACCCGGCCAAGCACCTCGACACCCTGACCCTGCACATGGTCAACTACATCGGGACGATGCAGGCCGAGTTCGCCGGCGCCCAGGCTTTTTCCAGCGTCGACACCTTCCTTGCGCCCTTCGTCCGCCACGACCGTCTCAGCTACGAAGACGTCAAACAGGACATGCAGAAGCTCATCTTCGGCCTCAACGTCCCCTGCCGCTGGGGCTGGCAGACCCCCTTCTCCAACCTGACCTTCGACTGGACGATCCCCGAGGACATGAAGAATAAGCGTGCCGTCGTCGGCGGCGAGGAGCTCGACACCTGCTACGGCGACTACCAGAAGGAGGTCGACTGGCTCAACCGGGCCTTCCTTGAGATCATGATCGAGGGCGACCTCAAGGGCCGGGTCTTCACCTTCCCCATCCCGACCTACAACCTCAGCCGCGAGTTCGACTGGGACTCCCCCAAGGCCAAGCTCCTCTTCGACGCCACGGCCAAGTACGGCATCCCCTATTTCCAGAACTACATCGGGACGAACATAAACCCGGGCGACATCCGGGCCATGTGCTGCCGGCTCAACCTCGACCAGCGCGAGCTCATGCGCCGGCCGGGGAGCATCTGGGGCCCGGGCGACTCGACGGGGTCCGTCGGTGTCGTCACGGTCAACCTCAACCGGGTCGCCTTCGAGGCGACGTCCAAAGACGACTATTTCGCCCGCCTCAAGGAGCTCATGACCATCGCCAAGGAGACGCTCGAAACCAAGCGCGAGATCGTCAACAACATGCTGGCCAAGGGCATGATGCCCTACACCAAGGTCTACCTCGGCCACTTCGACAACCACTTCTCGACGATCGGCATCTGCGGCATGCACGAGGCCTGCATGAACTTCCTGAAGAGGAGCATCGGCACCCCCGAAGGCCGCGATTTCGCCGTCGAGACGCTCAACTTCATGCGCGACGTCCGGCGGGAGTTCCAGGAGGAAACGGGCAACCTCTATAACCTCGAGGCGACGCCCGCGGAATCCACGGCCTACCGCCTGGCCCGGCTCGACAGGCAGAAATACCCCCGGATCCACACTTCGGGCACGGAGAAGTACCCCTATCTTACCAACTCCACCCAGCTCAACGTCGACGCCACGCGGGACATCTTCGAAGCCATCCAGCACCAGGGGGAGATCCAGCCGCTCTACACCGGCGGGACGATCTTCCACGCCTTCCTGCCCGAGGCCATCGACGGCGAGACCTGCAAGAAGCTCGTCCAGAGGATCGCCCAGACGAGACTGCCCTACTTCTCCATCACCCCGACGTTCAGCGTTTGCATGAACCACGGCTACCTCCGTGGCCGGCACTCCCAGTGCCCGGATTGCGGCGGCGAGACCGAGGTCTACAGCCGCATCGTCGGCTACATGAGGCCGGTCCGGACCTGGAACGACGGGAAACAGCAGGAGTTCAAGGACCGGACGCCCTACAACAAGATCGCCTGAGTCCCGGCATATTTCCGATGAGGCGGTGACGACATGGATTACTTGCTCTTTACCTACCCCAACTGCAACAAGTGCGAGATGCTGAAGAAGCGGCTGGCCGGAACGGAGACCGCGTACGCGGAGTACAACCTGACCCAGGTCCCGGGTAAGGCCAAGATCCGCGAGTTCATCAACGTCATCAAGAGGGACGACAAGGGCGCGATCATCCTCCCGACCCTTGTTGCCCACACCCAGGGGATCGTCCGGGCCGTGATCAACTCGGTGGAGGAGTTCGACGGGTGGTCGAAATCAAGGGGATAGAAAAGTTCTCGAGCCGGGACTTCCCCGGCCATATTTCCTCGACGGTCTTCCTCGGCGGCTGCACGTTCCGCTGCCCCTACTGCCACAACGCGGACCTCGTCCTGAGGCCGGAGAGCATTCAAACGATGCCCGTCGATATCTTCTTGTCCTACCTCGACGGCCGGAAGGGCTGGCTCGAGGCGGTCTGCCTCACGGGCGGGGAGCCCCTCCTCCACGAGGACATCGAGGACATCATCCGTGTCGTCCGGGAGCGGGGCCTGCTTGTCAAGCTGGACACCAACGGCTCCTTTCCGGAGCGCCTGGAGGGGCTTCTCGCCGCCGGGCTCCTCGACTGGGTGGCCATGGACGTCAAGGCCCCCCTCGAGCGCTACCGCGAGGTGACCCGCTCGAACGTGGACGTCGAACGGGTCGTCCGGAGCGCGGATGTCCTCCGGACATCGGGCGTCCGGCACACTTTCCGGACGACGGTCGTCCCGGGCCTCGTCGGAAAAGAGGACGTCGTCAAGATCGGCGAGTGGCTCGACGGCGCGGCGAGCTATCTCATCCAGCAGTTCGTGCCCCAGACGACGATCGACCCCGCCTACCTCGCCGTCAAGCCGTACAGCCGTGATGATCTCGAGACGCTCGTCGCGGCGGCCAGGCCGTATTTTCAGGACGTCCGGATCGAAGGGCCGGAATGAAAGGGGAGCTGACCATGGAACTCCGAGTCAAGCGCATCCACCCCGAGGCGAAGCTTCCCGTCTACGGCCACCCCGGCGACGCCGGACTGGACCTTTTCTCCGTCGTCGACCGCGAGCTCGGGCCGGGTGAGGTCTTCGCCGTGCCCACGGGTATCCAGGTTGCCATCCCGGCCGGCCATGCCGGGCTCGTCTGGGACAAGAGCGGCATCTCGCTCCAGGGCATCCATTGCCTGGCCGGTGTCGTCGACTCCGGCTACCGCGGTGAGGTCCAGGTCGTCATGATCAACCTGAGCGCCGCGCCGTTCGCGGTCAAGAAGGGCATGAAGATCGCCCAGATGCTCGTCCAAACCGTGGCCGCCGTGTCCGTCATCGAGTGCGAAGCACTCGATGGCTCCTCGCGCGGCGAAGGAGGCTTCGGCTCGACCGGCCTCTTTTAGACGCTCTCTCCAGAACCGAAGAATCCGGCTGGCGACGACAAGAAGCCTTTTCCCCGACGCTGCCCGTTGTGATAAGATGTCCCGGAACTTTCATTCAAAGACCGTTTTCATGAGATGCATAGCCCTTCTCCTGGGAGTCCTGGCGACCGCCCTGGCGGCCGTTCCGGCTTCGGCCGAAGACAAGCCGGCGCCGCGCTTTCAGCTCATCCTCGTCGAGCGCTTTCGCTTCGAGGCCTGGGACAACGCCGTCAACCTTGACGATGCGGCCGGCGACAGCTTCGCCTACACCCGGAACAGGACGACCCTCGGCCTGCGATGGCTCCCGGCTAAAAATTTGGAAATCCTGGGCAAGGTCACGAACGAATTCCGCGTCTACCTGGCCCCCAAGGACCGGGCGTTCAACGGACATGAAATCTTCTTCGACAACCTCTACGTCAAGTGGACGATTCCGGGCCGTCTGCCGTTCACCATCACGGCTGGGCGGCAGGACATCAACCTGGGCGAGGGCTTCGTCATCGCCGACGGCACGCCGGGCGACGGCTCCCGTTCCTATTACTTCAACGCCCTCCGCGTCGACGCCGACCTCCACAAAAACCATAAGCTCATTTTTTTCCTCCACGCCCAGGAAGCGAAGGACACGTATCTCCCCGTGGTCAACGCGCGGCCCCAGGCCCTGGCCGAACAGCCGGAGAAAGCCTTGGCCCTTTATTATGCCGGGTCCTTCGGGAAAACCAAGGTCGACGCCTATGCTGTCCGGAAACGGACCGAGGCAACAGAGCTCTGGCCTATCACCACGAGGATCGACACCTTCGGGGCCCGGGCCCAGGTGCCGGTGCTCAAACCGCTCGTCCTCACGGCGGAAGGGGCCGTCCAGTCGGGCACATACGGAACTGCCGGCCGCTCGGCCTTCGGCGGGCTCTTCCATTTCGATTACGACCTCAAGGGCGTCCTGCCTCTCCTCAAGACGGCCGTCTTCGGCGGCATCTTCCTCAGCGGCGACCGGCCCGGGACGGAGAAGATGGAGGGCTGGGACCCCATCTTCAGCCGCTGGCCGAAATGGAGCGAAGGTTATATCTACACGTTAACCCGCGAAAACCGTCAGGCCTACTGGAGCAACCTGACCTCTCTCTATGGTTCTCTCGCCCTCGATTTCGGCAGCCGTGCCGACGGCGTTCTGACCTTTTATCGCTTGGGGGCCGACGAGGTCCAACCCGGCGAGTTCCCGGGGGGAATCGGTCTTCGCCGCGGCACGCTCCTCAAGGGCCGTTTGAACTATAAGATCAGCAAGTTCCTTACGGGCCGTGTGCTCTGGGAGCACTTCATTCCGGAGAGTTTCTACTTTCCGGGGGCCGCGAGCTACAACTGGCTGCAGTTCGAAATGATCTTCCGCTACTGACGGCGGCTTGTCAATCCTTCGGCCGGCCCGCCGGGAGTTTTCCGAAAATCATATTTAAATGATGGGAATTCTATTGAAAAAGAACAAGCTCTCCGCTAGAATAAATCCCAAATCGGGCAAGACATGGCATATATAGAAACACGCTCCGGCGGCCGGATATGAGGAACACCTGGTACTTCTTTCTTTTCTTCATCATCTCGATCGTCTTCTCGGTCGGGCTCCTCGGCTTCATCGGCCTCATCCGCTACCGCCGCCGCCCGGTCGGGGACAAGTGCGAGCCCTACGAATGCGGCGTGGAGCCGGCCACCCCCACGGCCCGCGAAGCCACTTCCATCCGCTTCTATCTCCTGACCCTCGTCTTCATCGTGTTCGAGGTCGAGACCTTCTTCCTCTTCCCCTGGGCGGTGGTCCATGACAAGCTCGGGCTCTTCGGCCTGGTCGAGATCGTCGTCTTCCTGGTCATCCTTCTCTTCGGCTACGTCTACGCCTGGCGGGCCGGCGCCCTGGAGTTCCGGAGGAGCGATGACTGAGTCCCTCGAAAAAGCCCCCTTCCTTCTTGCCCGGGCGGACGCGTTCATCACCTGGGCCCAGAAAAACTCGCTCTGGCCCTTCGGCTCCGGGCTGGCCTGCTGCGCCATCGAGATGATCGCGACGGCCGCCGCCCGCTTCGACATCGCCCGGTTCGGCATGGAGCTGTTCCGGGCCTCGCCGCGGCAGGCCGACCTGTTCATCGTGGCGGGAACGGTGACGAATAAGATGGCCCCCGTCATCCGCAGGCTGTGGGAGCAAATGCCCGACCCGAAGTGGGCCTTGGCCATGGGCAATTGCGCGATCGGCGGCGGCCCGTTCCCGACGTATTCGGTCCTCCAGGGAGTGGACAAGATCATCCCCGTCGACGTCTACGTCGCGGGCTGCCCGCCCACGCCCCAGGGCTTGATCCACGGGCTGATGACGCTCCAGGAAAAAATCGCCCGCAGCCACCCGACCAAGGAGATCCTCGACCCCGATGCCCGACACAACCGCTGACCGCCCCGAGCTCCGGCAGGCCGCCGATTCTCTGGCCGGACGATTTCCTGAAGCCGTCCTGTCGAGCTCCGTCGAGAAAGGCGAGCTTGCCGTCCGCCTCAGGAAGGAGGACCTCGCGGCCGTCCTCTCTTTTCTCAAGGACGAGCGGGGCTTTAACGTCCTTGACGACATCATCGTCCTCGACAACATCCGTTCCTCCGGCGATGGGGGGAAACGCTTCACCGTCCTCTACCAGCTTTACCAGTTCCCCGGCTTCGTCCGGCTCCGGCTGGCCGTTGACGTCGGCGAAAACGAGGCTCTGGATTCGGCCGTCCCCGTCTACCGCTCCGCCGATTGGGCCGAGCGCGAAGCTTTCGACATGTTCGGTGTCCGTTTCGAAGGCCACCCCGGCCTGCGCCGCATCTACATGCCGGACGAGTTTGAAGGTCATCCGCTTCGCAAGGACTTCCCCCTTGGAGGGAGGGACGGTGGCGCTTAAAGAGATCGACCTCAACATGGGGCCCCAGCACCCCAGCACCCACGGCGTCCTCCGGCTGAAGCTGGCCGTGGACAACGAGGTCGTTCTCCGCGTCGTGCCCGTCATCGGCTACCTCCATCGGGGGATGGAGAAGCTCTGGGAGAGCCTGACCTACGTCCAGGTCGTCCCCCTGACCGACCGCCTGGACTACCTCGCCGCCCTGTCGAACAACCTCGGCTACGTCCTGGCCGTGGAGAAGCTGGCGGGAATCGAAGTCCCCAGGCGCGCCCGGTACATCCGTGTCGTCTTGGCCGAGCTCCAGCGCCTGGCCTCCCATTTGGCCGCGGTGGGGTTCATGGCCAACGACATCGGGGCCATGTCCGTCCTGCTCTATGGCTTCGAGGCCCGGGAAGACGTCCTCGATATCTTCGAGGAATACTGCGGGGCCCGCCTGACCGTCCACGGCATCCGCATCGGCGGGGTGCCCCATGACCTGGATGGGGCCCTCGTCGCCCGCATCCGCACGGTCATCGACGGGATTCCCAAGCATCTCGCGGACATCCGGACCCTGCTCGATGAGAACCGGATCTGGAAGGGAAGGACCGTGGGCGTCGGAGTCATCGGGGCCGGCGACGCCGTCGACTATGGGCTGACCGGGCCGTCCCTCCGGGCCTCGGGCGTCCCTTGGGACATCCGTAAGGACATCCCTTATTCGTCCTATGACGAGTTCGACTTCGACGTCCCCCTCAGGACGAACGGCGACGTCTACGACCGCTACTTCGTCCGGGTGGAAGAGATGTACCAGAGCATCCGGATCGTCCGTCAGGCGCTCGACGGTCTCCCCGCCGGCGAGATTTCAGCCAGGGTGCCGCGGGTTCTCAAGGTTCCGCCGGGCGAGGTTTTCCACACGATCGAGGCCCCCAAGGGTGTCCTCGGTTTTTATGTCAAGTCCGACGGTACGGACAAGCCCGAGCGGGTCAAGATGAAATCGCCGTCTTTTATCAACCTCCAATCGCTCGAGCACATGTGCAAGGGCAACCTCTTTTCCGACGTCGTCGGCATCCTCGGGTCGCTCGACATCGTCCTCGGAGAAATCGACAAATGACGCCGTTCGTCGCCGATTTTCTCATCCCCGTGGGCAAGATCGCCGCCGTCATCCTCTACCCCATGGGCATGGTCGTCGTCATGATCTGGCTCGAACGGCGCGTCGTGGCCCTGATCCAGGGCCGGCTGGGGCCGAACCGGGTCGGCTTCCAGGGCATCCTCCAGCCGGTCGCCGACGCCGTCAAGCTCTTCTTCAAGGAAAATATCATGCAGCGGCAGGCGGACAAGTTCCTCTTCAACATCTCGCCCGTCCTGGTCATGTTCTCCTCCCTGCTCGCTTTTTGCTTTGTTCCGCTCGGCGAGCCGATCCAGATCGGAAGCTACACGTTGACGCTGTGGATCGCCGAGAGCCCGGTCGGGCTCCTCATCATCCTGGGCCTGTCGTCCATCTCGGTGTTCGGCGTCATCTTCGGCGGCTGGGCCTCGAACTCCAAGTACCCCCTCATGGGGGCCCTCCGCTCGGTCATCCAGGTCCTGAGCTACGAAATCCCGGTCGGCCTGACCGTCCTCACGGTCGCCTTCATCGCCCGGTCCATGGATTTGGTCGAGATCGTCCGCCGCCAGGAGTCCTCGGGGGTCTGGTATGGATTCCTGATGCCCGTGTCGTTCGTCGTCTTCTGGATCTCGGCCGTGGCCGAGACGAATCGCGCCCCCTTCGACCTGCCCGAGGCCGAGTCCGAGCTCGTCGCCGGATACCACACGGAGTATTCGGGCATGAAATTCGCTTACTTCTACATGGCCGAGTACGCCCACATGGTCCTGGTGTCGTCGCTCGTCGTCATCCTCTTTTTCGGCGGCTGGCTCCCGCCGTTCCCCAGCGTCAAGGCCCTATCGTTCCTCCATGCCGTGCCCGGGTTCGTCTGGTACCTGATCAAGATCATGTTCTTCCTTTACCTCTACGTCTGGATCCGGGCCACCTTCCCGCGCTACCGTTTCGACTTGCTCATCCGGCTCGTCTGGAAGTGGCTCATCCCCCTGTCGCTCGTGAATTTCCTGGCCATCGCCCTGGTGAGGTACCTCCTGTGAGCCGGCTCCGGCGCTTCCTCAAGATGGCCTTCCTCCTGGACATCCTGCAGGGTCTCTGGGTGACCCTCCGGATCTACTTCAGCCGGAAGGTGACCATCCAGTACCCCGAGCAAGTCAAGGAGCCGGCGCCGCGCTTCCGGGGGATCCTCAGGCTCTTCCGGGACGACCAGGGAGAGCCCCTCTGCATCGCCTGTAAGGCCTGCCAGCGGGCTTGCGGGACGAACTGCTTCGACATCGAGGGAAAGAAAGAGGAAGGGTCCAAGGTCATGCGGCCGGTCAAGTTCGACTGGAAGCTCGGCCGCTGCAGCTTCTGCGGCTTCTGCGTCGAGGTCTGCCCGACAAGCGCTATCCGCTTCTCGCGGGAGTTCCGTCTGACGGGCGTCGGCAAGGAAGGACTCTTTTTCCACCTCCCCGACATGTACCTCGCCGGCGAAGCCCTGCAGGAGCACCTTTGCGCCGGCTGCCGGAGGCCGAAATGATCACCCTCGCCGTCTTCGCCCTGTTCGGCGTACTGGCCGTCATCGCGGCCCTCCTCGTCGTCATTCAGAAAAACGCCATGCACAGCGTCCTTTACCTGGCCTTCACCGTCCTGGCGACGGCGGGCGTTTTCTTCACCTTACAGGCCGAGTACCTGGGCGCGATCCAGATCCTCGTCTACGGGGGAGGCATCGTCGTCCTTTACATCTTCGTCATCATCATCGTCAACCTCAAGGAGATCGTCCCCGAGCGGCGGCGGCTCATCCCCAAGCTCTTCCTCGTCGGCGTCCCCGTTCTGTTGTGCGCCGAGGTGGTCACGCTCGTCCTGCGGACCGGATTCCCGGCTGCGCCGTCCGGCGCAGGGGGGACGGGATTGAAGGAGATGGCCGAGATGCTCCTTTCCTCGTATCTCATCCCCTTCGAGCTCGCCTCTGTCCTCCTGCTGGTCGTCCTCGTCGGGGCCATCGTTGTCGCCCGAAGGAGATACATCGATGATCCCGATTGAAGCCGTCCTCGGACTGGGCCTGATCGTTTTCTCGATCGGCCTGGCCGGCGTTATCGTCCGCAAGAACTTGGTCATCATGCTCATGTCCCTCGAACTCCTCCTCAACGGGGTGAATATCATCCTCGCCGGACTGGGGCGGCACCTGAATTCGCCGCGGGGATCGATCTTCGCTCTCTTCGTCATCATTATAGCCGTGTCGGAGGCGGCGGTCGGCTTCGCCCTGGTCCTCTCCTATTTCCGGCATAAAAAAAGCTACGACACCGACGTGCTCAACGACCTCAAAGGATAGCCGATGTTCGTCCTCATCCCGCTCTTTCCCCTTCTCGGCGCGGCCGTCAACGGACTCGTCGGCATCCGCTTCTTCTCCAGGCGCGCCGTCGGGGCGACGGCGGTCGGGGCGGCCGGATTGAGCTTTGCGGCCGCCGTGGCGGCCTTCGCCGGCCTTCTCCGTTCGGCCGAGCCCGTCATCGTCAAGACGCTCTTCACCTGGGTCCCGGCGAGCCTCGTCCGGACGGCGGGAGGGAGAGCGGTTTCCCTCTCCCTTGACCTGTCCTTCCGCTTCGACTCCCTGGCTGCGGTGATGACCCTGGTCGTGACCGGAGTGGGCCTGCTCATCCACGTCTATTCCGTCGGGTACATGGCCCACGACCGGAGCTATGCCCGGTTTTTCGCCTACATGAACCTCTTCACCTTCGCCATGCTCATCCTGGTGCTGGGCGCCAACCTGGGCGTCATGTTCATCGGCTGGGAAGGCGTGGGGCTGTGCTCCTACCTTCTCATCGGCTTCTGGTTCACCAAGGACTCCGCCGCCGACGCCGGGAAAAAAGCCTTCATCACCAACCGTGTCGGCGACTTCGGCTTCCTCCTCGGCACCGGACTTCTCGTCTACGCCCTGGGGACGGTCGATATCGCCGGGATCACCGCCGCCGTCGAGGGCGGCATGCTGGCCAAAGGCACGGCCACGGCCGCCGCGCTTCTCCTTTTCCTCGGGGCCACGGGCAAGTCGGCCCAGATCCCCCTCTACACGTGGCTTCCGGACGCCATGGAGGGCCCGACGCCCGTCTCGGCCCTCATTCATGCCGCGACGATGGTGACGGCCGGCGTCTACATGGTCGCCCGCCTCCATGCCCTGTTCTCCTTCTCGGGAACCGCCTTGATCGTGGTCGCCTTGACCGGCGCTTTCACGGTGGTCTACGCCGCGACCATGGGCTTCGTCCAGACCGACATCAAACGCGTCCTGGCCTATTCGACGATCTCCCAGATCGGCTACATGTTCATCGGCCTCGGGGTCGGGGCCTACGCCGCCGGCATTTTCCACCTCATGACCCACGCCTTCTTCAAGAGCCTTCTCTTCCTCGCCGCCGGGAGCGTCATCCACGCCCTGTCCGGCGAGCAGGACATGAGGAAAATGGGCGGATTGCGGGCCCGTATCCCTCGGACCTATCGCGTCTTCCTCATCGGGGCTCTGGCCATCTCCGGCATTCCGGGACTCTCCGGGTTCTTCTCCAAAGACGAGATCCTGGCTTCGGCTTACGCCTCGGGGAATTACGTCATCTGGGGCCTCGGCCTGGCCGGAGCGGCCATGACCGCTTTTTATATGTTCCGGCTCGTCTTCCTGACGTTCTACGGCGAGGAACGGCTCTCGCCGGAGGCGGGGCACCACCTCCACGAATCCCCGCCGGTGATGCTCGTCCCGCTCCAGATCCTGGCCGTCCTCGCGATCTTCGGCGGATATATCGGCCTGCCCCATGTCCTCGGCGGCGGAGCCTGGTTCTCCCGGTTCCTGGAGACGAGCGTCGGAGCCCACGAGATGCATCTCGCGGCCGGGACGGAGGTCCTCCTCATGATCGTCTCGGCCGGGGCCTCCCTTGCGGCGATCTATGCCGCTTATCGCATTTACGTGAGCCGGCGGGGGGAGCCCGCCCGGCGATTCGCGGAAAAATTCCGGACGCTCTACCGGACCGTCTCCCGGAAATATTACGTCGACGAAGTCTATGGCAAGGTCCTTGTCGGCGGTGTTTTCGCGTTGGGCCGGGCCGCCGATTGGGTCGACCGGCATATCATCGATGGGCTGGTCGACGGGGCGGCCGGACTGGCGCGGCGCGTCTCCCGCCTGGCGATCTTTTTCGATGAGGGAGTGGTCGACGGCGCCGTCAACGGTGTCGGCCGGATCCATCTCGCCGCCTCGTCGCTCCTGCGCCGGCTGCAGACCGGCTACATCTACAACTATGCTTTGGCCGTCGTCCTGGGCGTCGTCCTCGTCGTCACTCTCGTCATCGCGGTGTTTTAAGGACATGGAGGAGCTGCCGTCATGAATATCTTGGGCATACCGATCCTGACATTCGTCACATTCTTCCCGGTGGCCGGGATGGTCGTCATCCTCTTCCTCCCCGGTTCGCGGGGGAAGGCGATAAAGATCGTGGCCAACATCGTCACCGGCCTCGAGTTTGGCGCGACGCTCCTCCTCCTCATCCGGTTCGACGCCGGGTCCGGCGACATGCAGCTCGTCGAGCGGCTGCCCTGGATCAAGGCCATCGGGGCCCAGTACCTCCTCGGCGTCGACGGCATCTCGCTCCTCCTCGTCCTCCTGACCTCGCTCCTGACGTTCATCGCCACGCTGTCCTCCTGGCAGGCGGTCCAAAGGCGGCTGAAGGAATATTACGTCTTCCTGCTCCTCCTCGAGACGGGCATGATCGGTGTCTTCCTGGCCCTCGACCTGCTCCTCTTCTATGTCTTCTGGGAGGTCGTCCTCGTCCCGATGTATTTCCTGATCGGCATTTGGGGCGGGGAAAGGAGGCTCTACGCGGCCATCAAGTTCTTCCTCTACACGCTCTTCGGCTCGGTGGCCATGCTCGTCGGCATCCTGGTCCTCCGGAGCCAGCATCAAACGTTCGACTGGATGGCCATGGTCGCGGCCGGTTCCGTCATTCCCGCGGTCCTGCAGGGCTGGGTCTTCCTGGCCTTCTTCCTGGGATTCGCCATCAAGGTGCCGATGTTCCCGTTCCACACCTGGCTTCCCGACGCCCACGTCGAGGCGCCCACCGCCGGCTCGGTCATCCTGGCCGGCGTCCTGTTGAAAATGGGTGCCTATGGCTTCCTCCGTTTCTCCATGCCGCTCCTGCCCGCGGCGGCCCGCCGCTACGCCCCGGCCATGGTCGTCCTCGCTCTGGTGGCCATCGTCTACGGAGCGCTCGTCTCGCTCATGCAGAAGGACATGAAGAAGCTCATCGCCTACTCGTCCGTCTCCCACATGGGCTTCGTCATGCTGGGCCTGTTCGTCCTGACCCCGATGGCGGCCAAGGGGGCGGTCCTCCAGATGATCAATCACGGCGTTTCGACGGGGGCCTTGTTCTTGATCGTCGGCGTCCTCTACGAGCGCCGCCATACGCGGCTCATCACCGAGTTCGGCGGGCTGTCGTCGAGAATGCCCGTCTACGCCGCCGTATTCCTGATCATGACCATGTCGTCGATCGGGCTGCCCGGGCTCAACGGCTTCATCGGTGAGTTCATGATCCTCATGGGGACATTCCCCGTGAGCTGGCTATGGACGGCGGTCGCCGCGACCGGGATCGTCCTGGGCGCCGGCTACATGCTCTGGCTCTACCAGCGGGTGATGTTCGGTAAGATCGTCAACCCGGCCAACGAATCGCTCAAGGACCTGACCGTTCGCGAATTCGCGACCTTCCTGCCGCTCATCGTCCTGGCCTTCTGGATCGGGATCTTCCCCAAACCGTTCCTCGCCATCATCGACAAGCCCGTGGAGAAGATCATCCGCATCGTCAACCCCGCTCACTTCGAGGCGCCGCGATGATGTCTACCGCCGGTTCCGACCTGGGGCATCTCGTCCCTGAGATGGTCCTTCTGGCCGCGGCCGTGGCCTCGATGTTCGTCCATCTATTCGTCAAGAAGAGAGGCCGCCGGGGAGCGGGATACGTCGCCCTGGCCGGGATCGCCGCCGCGGGCCTGGCGCTTGTCCTGACGCCGCCATCGACGGACGCCCTCTTCGGAGGACATCTCGCGGTGGACTCGTTCGCCCTTTTCTTCAAGGCGGCCGTCCTCGCCGCGGGGGCTTTGGCGATCGTCCTGGCTTTCCGGTTCTTCGACGTCGAGAAAAGTGAGCCGGGAGAGGTCTATTACCTGATGCTCCTGTCGATCGTCGGGATGACGGCGGCCGTCTCGGCGACGGACATGGTCACGACCTACGTGACCTTCGAGCTCTTCGCCATCCCCTCTTATGTCCTGGCCGGGATCTTCAAGAAGGAACGGCGCTCGGCCGAGGCGGGGATCAAGTACTTCTTCCTCGGGACGCTGAGCTCCGCGGTCATGCTCCTCGGCATGGCCCTTGTCTTCGGCCTGACGGGCTCGACGGGGTACGCCGAGGCCGGTCCCGCCCTGGCCGGAGCGAACGGCCTGGCCGCCCTCGTGGCCATGAGCCTTTTCTTCGTCGGGCTGTTCTTCAAGGCGGCCTTCGTGCCCTTCCACATGTGGGCGCCTGACGTTTACGAAGGTGCCCCGACGCCGCTCGTCATCTTTCTTTCCACTGCGCCCAAAGCCGCCGCCATCGCCGTCCTCGTCCGGGCCATGACGGTCGTTTTCGGCGGCTATGCCATGGAATGGGGCACCCTCCTGCAAGCAGTCGCCCTGGCGACCATGTTTTGGGGGAACCTGGCCGCCCTGACCCAGAAGAGCCTCAAGAGGATGCTGGCCTATTCGTCGATCGCCCAGGCGGGGTACCTGGCCATCGGGCTCGCGGTCTGGGGCGAACCGGCCCGGATGGCCGTCCTGTTCTATGTCGTCGTCTACGTGGTCATGAACGCCGCCGCTTTCGGCCTCATCCTCCTCGTCGACAGGGAAGGCCGGTTCGACGAGAGCGTCGACAGCCTGCGCGGCCTCGTCCGCCGGGCGCCGATCGCGGCGGCGAGCATCCTGGTCGTCCTCCTCGCGCTCGTGGGTATCCCTCCGACGGCCGGCTTCATGGGCAAGTATTTCCTGTTCACCGCGGCCGTGGAGAAAGGCATGGTCCTCTTGGCCGTCGCCGGAGCACTGAATTCGGCGATATCCCTGTTTTATTATTTCCGGATCGGCCGGGCGATGTTCCTCGAGGAGTTGGCCCCCCCGCCCGAGGGCGGCCGGCGGCCTGCCGAGAACGTCTCCGGGACCGTCACCGCCGTTCTGGCCGTTTGCGCGGCCCTCCTGCTTTTCCTCGGTCTCCTGCCCTCCCTCCTCGCCTCACGGGCGGCCGCCGCTCTCCTCGGTCTGTAGCCTGCCCGGACCATTCATCGAAAAGGAGCGCACACATGAAACCAACCGCCGAACTCAGCCAGGAGCACCAGGCGATCCTGCTGATGATCAGTATCCTGGGAACCATGGCCGACCGACTCGAGGCGGGCGAAAAGGTCGAGCCGGTCCACCTCGAAGAGGCCGTGGACTTCGTCAGGGGATTTGCCGACAAGTGCCATCACGCCAAGGAGGAAGACCTGCTCTTCCCGGCCTTGGAGAAGGCCGGCATTCCCCGGACGGGAGGCCCCCTGGGGGTCATGCTCCGCGAGCATGTCGAGGGGCGTGCGCTGGTCAAGGCCATGGCCGATTCGATACCGGGAATCAGGAAGGGGGACGAGGCTGCCGTACGGCTCTTCGCGGAGAGCGCCCGCGGCTATGGAGCTCTGCTCTCCCAGCACATCTTTAAGGAAGACAACATCCTCTATCCGATGGCCGACGCCCGGCTGTCCGCCGCTGCGCAGGACGAGCTGGCCGCCTGTTTCGCCGACGTCGAAAAGACCGTCGTCGGCGAAGGCCGTCACCGGGAATTCCACGCCCTGCTCCAACGGCTCGAGGCATTGTACCTCCACTGACCGGGGAAGGGCGCTTCCGTGCCGGTGCCGTGACCTATGAAGCCGCGTCCTGATTTGGTATGATGCCAGGCTGACAAGACCATGGCCGAAAAGAAGAGCGCGGATTACGACGTCGTCGTCATCGGCGGCGGGGTCGTCGGCTGCGCCGTCCTCCGGGAACTCTCGCGCCGCGACCTGAAGCTCCTGCTCCTCGAGCGGGAAGCCGACCTGGCCGAGGGCATCAGCAAGGGCAACAGCGGCATCATCCACGCCGGGTTCAACGTCCCGCCCGGGTCGCTCAAAGCCAGGACCAATGTCGACGGCCTGGGGAAGATCTATGGTCTGGCCTCTGAACTCGGCGTCCCCCACCGTAAGACGGGAAAGCTGGTCGTGGCCTTGGCCGATGCGGACAGGTGCCGCCTCGAGGAACTCAAGGCCGAGGGAGATAAGAACGGCGTCCCGGACCTCGAGATCGTGGACGAGGCCGCCATCCGCCGCCTCGAGCCCCTGGTTTGCGGCCGCTGGGCGCTCTATTCGCCGCACACGGGCATCATCTCCCCCTACGAGTTCACCATCGCGCTGGCCGAGTGCGCCTGGCAGAACGGCGCCGAGGTGCTGCTCGAGGCGCCCGTCACGGAGGTCGGCTTCCGCGACGGCCTCTTTCACCTTACGACGTCGAAGGGGACGTTCGCGGCGCGCCGTGTCGTCAATAGCGCCGGACTTTTTTCCGACGACGTGGCCCGCTTGGCTGGGATAGACGATTACCGGATCTTCCCTTACAGGGGCGAATACCTCATATCAGACAAGGACTGCGGGCTCCGACTCAATCTGCCCGTCTATCCCGTACCGCCCCGGGACGATCCGGGGTTGGGCATCCATATCACGCCGACCCTTGAGGGGAACATCATCCTCGGCCCGAGCGCGGAGCCGGTCGAAGACAAGCGTGACATCGCCTCGACCCGGAAAGTCATGGCTCTCCTCAAGTCCGAGGCCGTCCGGCTCATGCCGGAGCTTTCCCCCGTCTCCTTCATTCACAGCTATGCGGGCATCCGGCCCAAGCTCGTCGACCCGAGCGGAAAAGACAGGTTCGGCGATTTCATCGTTGAGGAGAGCGCTCTCCGTCCGGGCTGGATAAACCTTGTCGGGATCGAATCGCCCGGGCTGACAGCGGCGCCGGCCATCGCCGAAATGGTAGCCGGGATGATCGGTGCGCGGATGGACTTGAAACGGAAAACCGACTTCAAGCCGGAGCGTCCCCGCCGCGCCCGGTTCGCCCATTTGAGTGACGACGAGCGGGCCGGGCGGGTCGCCGCCGACGCCGACTGGGGCGAGATGGTCTGCCGCTGCGAGCACGTCACCCGGGCCGAGGTCGCCGCCGCCCTGCGGAACCCTTTCGGTGCCCGGACGATGGACGCCGTCAAGCGCCGGACCCGCTGCGGCATGGGCCGCTGCCAGGGCGGCTTCTGCACGCCGCGCATCGTCGAGATCCTCCAGGACGAAGGGATGCCCGTTGACAGGATCACCAAACGGGGCGGCGGCTCCCGCCTCTTCTATGGGCGGCTCAAGGGCTGAACGAAGATGGAAGCGAACGAGACCCACGACGTTGTCGTCATCGGCGGCGGCCCGGCCGGATTGGCCGCCGCGCTCGGCGCCCGCCGGGCGGGGGCGGGGAAAGTCCTCCTCGTCGAGCGCGACCGGACCCTCGGCGGCATCCTCAACCAATGCGTCCACGACGGCTTCGGGCTTTTCCTCTACAACGAAACCATCAGCGGTCCCGAATACGCCGAGCGGCTCATTGAAGACGTCGTCCGCGAACCGATCAAGGTCGAGACCGGGGCCATGGTCCTCGACATCACGCCCGAGCGCGTCCTTCGCGTCAACGCGCGTTCCGGATACCGCCTCGTTCGGGCCGGGGCGGTCGTGCTGGCCATGGGCTGCCGGGAGAGGACGCGAGAGATGATCGAGATCCCGGGAACGCGCCCGGCGGGTGTTTTCACGGCCGGGTTGGCCCAGAACCTGGTCAACCTCCAGAATCTCCGCATCGGCAGCGAGGCCGTCATCCTCGGTTCGGGCGACATCGGCCTGATCATGGCCCGCCGCCTGGTTTTCGAGGGCGTGGCGGTTAAGGGTGTCTTCGAGATCCTGCCCTGGGCGAGCGGCCTCGAGCGCAACGTCCGCCAGTGCCTCATGGACTTCGGCATCCCCCTCGAGCTGCGCTCGACGGTCATCGAGATCCGCGGCCGGGACCGGGTCGAAAGCGTCGTTGTAGCCAAAGTCGATGACAAGCTGATGCCCATTCCGGGGACCGAGAGCGTCATCCCCTGCGACACCCTGCTCCTATCGATCGGCCTCATCCCCGAGAACGAGCTCTCGAAGAGGGCGGGGATCGCTCTCTCGCCGCTCACCGGAGGCGCTGTCGTCGACGAGAGGTTCATGACCTCTGTCTCCGGCGTCTTCTCCTGCGGTAACGTCCTCCATATCCACGACGTCGCCGACTGGGCCTCGTTCGAAGGGTTCGCGGCCGGGGAATCCGCCGCCCGCTACGCGGCGGGGGAGAGGCCGGCCGGCGCGACGGTCCGCATCACCGCCGGACCGAACGTCAAGTACGCCCTGCCTCAGCTCGTGACGGCCGGGACGGCCGGCGTCGAATGGAAATTCCGGGTCGGACGGCCGCTCAGGAACGTCCAGGTCGTCGTCAAAGGGAAAGCGACGGAGAAGGTCTATGCCCGAAAGAAGTTCGGCCGCCTCCTGCCGACCGAGCTCCAGAAAATCAAGGTGCGCTCGGCCGTCGAAGAGGATCTCGAGGTGATCTGCCATGAGTGACCGTCCCGCCCTCGACCGCCTGACCTGCGTCCTCTGCCCTGTCGGCTGCGAGCTCGAGGTCCGTAAGGACGAGGCCGGGGAACTCGACGTCCAAGGGAACCAGTGCGACAAGGGCGCACCCTTCGCCGTCGAAGAAATCCTCCATCCAAAGCGGAACCTGGCCACATCGGTCCCTATCCGGAACACGGCGGCGAAAATGGTCTCGGTCCGGCTCGGCGACCGCGTGCCGAGGGAGATGATCTTCCCCATCCTCGCCGAGATCGCAAAGTTGAGACCCGAAGTCCCGGTCTGCCGCGGCCAGGTCCTCATCGCCGACGTCCTCGGCACGGGCGCCGATGTCATCGCCACCCGCACCGTTAGTTGAGCAGCAATCCTCTCCGCAGGACGCTACCCGTTCTTGCCAGCGATGGGGGTCATACATATCCCCCGGCCCCCGGGAACCAGTCCCGGCGGTTCCCCCATCGCACGCGATGGGCCGCCCTCCGCTACGGGGTCTAGGCACGATCCCCATCACTGCTCGGGCAGCGTCCGCGGCTGGGGGCTTCATGACGGTTCTCATTGCGGTTGGACATTCCTCGAAATTGAGAGAAGAAGCTTAATGCTTGCTGAGGATAGCCAGGGTTTCGAGATGGGGTGTGTGAGGGAATAGGTCAAAGGGCGAAAGAGACGCCACCTTGTAGCCTGCTTCAAGGAAACCGCGCAGGTCCCGGGCGAGCGAGGCCGGGTTGCAGGATACATAGACGACCGAAGGCGCATCGAGGCGAGCGACCCGGCGGAGCGCCTTGCCCGTGAGCCCGACGCGCGGCGGGTCGACGATGACGACGTCGGCCGGCTCGTGGAGCGGTTCGCTCAGCAGGGATTCGACTGTCCCTGGCACGAACGCGGCGTTCTCGACGCAGTTGATCAGGGCGTTTTCCACGGCGTTGGCGATATTGGCGGGGGAGGAGTCGACGCCGGTCACTTTCCGGACCGCCCCGGCGAGCGCGAGCTCGATCGTCCCGCTTCCGCAGTAGAGACCCAGGACGCGGCTCTCCGGAGATAGCGGAGCTTCGTCTCTGATCCTCCGGTAGAGCAGCTCGGCGCCGGCCGTGTTAGTCTGGAAGAACGTCTGGGGGTAGACCCGGAAGGTGAGGCCGGCCAGCGTTTCCTCGATGAACGGGGCACCGGCCACGAGCCGGGTCTTCTCGTGGTCGACGAGGTCGGAGGGGCGGCTGTTCGTGACGTGGATGAAACTCTTGAGCTCCGGGACGGCGGCCATCAGTCGCTCGGCCAGGACGGCGATATCCGTGCCTGGAAGTTCGGCCGTCACGAGGATGACCATGAGCTCCCCGGTCCTTTTCCCCTGCCGGAGGACGAGGTGGCGGACGTGTCCGCGGCCCGAAAGGATGTCGAAAACGGTCAGGCCCTTTTCGCGGACGAAATCGATCACGGCCGGAAAGACGCGCTCGACGACGGGACTGAATATCGGGCACGCGTCGATGGACAGAGTGCGGCGGTGAGTCTGCCGGCTGGCCGTGACCCTCTCCCTGAGCCCGAGCACGAGCCGGCCCCAGCTCTCCCCGAAGCCGAACTCCATCTTGTTCCGGTAGGCGTAGAAGTCCGGCGAGGGAGTGATGGCTTTGACGGCGGCGGCCGCCTCGGCGATGCCGGCCTCCTCGATCGTTCGTCTGAGGTGCCGTTCCTTGAGCTCGAGCTGTGTCCCGTAATCGATGTTCTGAAAAAGGCAGCCGCCGCACCGCCCGAAATGAGGACATCGGGGCTCGGCGCGGCGGCTCGAAGGGGACTCGATGCGGATGACCTCGGCGACTCGGGCGGCGCCGCGCTCACCGACGACTTGGACCCGGACGGTTTCGCCGGTGACGGCACCCGGGATGAGGAGCTTGCGGCCGCCAGCTACGGCCTTCCCGGAGCTCGCCGGGAAATCGATGCCCTCGACCTCGACCGTGAGCGGCGGGGCCTTGAACAAGGCCAGGAGCCGCCGGACCTTTTCCACGGGAAAACCGACAACGTTGTCGTAATCCCCCTTGAGCCTGGAGACGAACGCGTCGCTGACATCCTGGACGGCGTAGGCGCCGGCCTTGTCGAGGTAGCTTTCCTGGTCGAGGTAGCTTTCGATCATCTCCGCGGATAGCTCGCGGAAGGTGATGTAGGTCAGGTCGTAGCCCGTGAGGAGGCGGTCCTCCGCTTTGGTGAAAAAGGCCAACCCGGTCATCACCCGGTGCCGCCGGCCCGACAGCGCCCGGAGCATGGCCCGGGCCGATTCCCGGTCGGATGGTTTACCGAGGATGCGCAGGCCCAGGGCGACGACGGTATCCGCCCCGATGACGATGGCTTCGGGGAAGGATTCAGCCGCCGTTTTGGCCTTCAGCACGGCGGCCGCGATGGCGAACTCGAGCGGGTCTTTCTCCGGAACCGAGGATTCATCGACGTCGGCCGGGAAGACGCGGAACTCCGGCGCGACCCGGGCCATGAGCTCCCGGCGCCGGGGCGAAGCCGAGGCGAGGACGATGTCAACCGTCTCTGATCGGTCCATAGATGCGGCTCTATTTTACACGATTCGCTTCGGGGCGCCAGGACGGAAAGCGGGTTTCGGGCCCGTGTCTTCTAGGGAAAGAGCCGTGTTCCCCAGCCCGTCTCCACGGCGTAGTCCATGCACCGGGCGAAGACGTCATAGTCGAATTCCGGACAAACCAGCCCATGCCTCTCGAGGACCGGCGCGGCGTTCTTGATCTCGAAGGTCCGCAGGTCCTGCATGTACGGGCGGTAGAGGTCGAGGTAGGTATCGAAGAGAGTTTCCAGGGCGTTTTTCGGCCGCGCGTCGAAGGCCTCCGGCCCGCACGTCTCGAAGCCGTCCAGGCGAAAAAGATGTTTGGCATGCTCGACGATATCCTCGATCCCCGTCGGCCGGGAGTTGACGATGTGATAAATGCCGCCTTCGAAACAGTCCTCCAGGATGGCCATGAAGACCTCGACGCAGTGGTCGATCGGGACGAGGTTGATGCCGCCCTCGCGGCCGACCTCGATACGGATGGGCATGAAAAGATGCCCGTTCTCCTTCATCCGGATGCCCAGCTCCGAGGCTTTCCTCCCGCCCCGCTCGCGAATGTCGGCGAGGTAGATGTCGCGGAGGAAGACGGCCGCCTTGACCGGGAAGTAGAGGGCGTTGAAGCGCAGGGTCCGTCCCGTCCGGGAATCGCCGTAGACGATGGACGGCCGGTAGACGTTGAGCCGGATGCCCTCGCACCGGCAGATGTCCCGGGCCAGGATCTCCCCGCCGGCCTTCGTCTCTTCGTAGACGTTCGTGAACTCGCCCGATTCGACCCATTCTTCCCGGCAGAGCCCGGTCCGCCTTCCGGCGACGAAAGCGGTGCTGACATCGTGGAAAAAGAAGCAGCCGGTCCGGGCGGCGAAGTCGAGGACGTTGCGGAGCCCGCCGACGTTGGCTGCCTCGACCTCGGCCCGCCTCCGCTCGGCGAAGGCCGTGTTCGAGGCGCAGTGGACGATCTCGTCGACCGGGCCCGCTCCCGCCGTAACCTCGAGCGCCGCGGCGGCCCAGCCGGGGTCGAGGATATCGCCCTCGGCGACGTCGAGAGACCGGCGTAACTCCTCATTGAGGCCGAACCAGTCGGCGAGACGGGCGACCCGGTCCCGGGCCGGGAGCTTTTTCGACGACCGGGCCAAAACCGTAACCCGGTGGCCGGCCTTCAGCAGGGCGACGGCGATGTGGCTGCCGAGGAACCCCGTCCCGCCCGTGACCAGGATACGGCTCGCCCGCGCCGCCCTCTTTTCCCGGAGAGGGCCGGTTCCGATCCTCATGCCATCTCTCCCGGCATCAGACCCGATTGAGGAAGTTCTCTTTCCTCGAGCACCCCTGGGAAAAGACGCATTTCAGGGATAGGACGCCCGGGACACGGGCGGCGAGGCCGTCGAACCAAGGGTCGAACTCGGGCATAGCCCGGGCGTCATTGTTGATCCGCGGCATGGGGGACCTCCTGGGGCTTCCGCCCGAAATAGATGACGGCGACTCCGAACGTGAGGGGCCGGAAAAAGACATCGGTGAATCCGGCGGCGGCGAGCCGGCCGGCCACAGCCTCCGGCGGGTCGAAGACGCGGATGGATTCGACGAGGTAACGGAACGGGCCGTCCGTCCCGGTGATGAGGCGGGCGGCGGGGAGCATAAGCCGGAAGGAATAGAACGCGTAGAGCGACCGCTGCCAGCGGCGCCGGGGGAGGGAGAACTCGAGGGCCGCGAATCGTCCGCCGGGCCGGAGGACGCGGAAAATTTCCCGAAGGCCCTGATCGAGAAAGGCTAGGTTGCGGAGGCCGAGGCCGACCGTGACCGCGTCGAACGAGGAATCGGGGAAGGAGAGACGCTCGGCGTCGCCTTGGACAAACGCGACCGCTCCGCCGCCATGCCGAGAGCGGGCGGTCTTGGCCCGGCCGGCCTCCATCATGGGACGGTTGAAGTCGTAGACGACCGCCCGGCCCGACCGGCCGACGCGCTTCGCGGCGCAAAGAGCTAGGTCGGCCGTCCCGCCGCAAACGTCGAGGACCTCTTCGCCGGGCCTGAGGCCGAGCCGCTGGACGGTCGCCCGCTTCCAGAGGAAGTGGAGCCCGAAACTGAGCAGGGTGTCGGCCCGGTCGTAGGTCCCCGCGATGGGGGTGAACGTATCGTGGACGAGCTTCTTTTTCTCCCCGGCGTTTACCGTCCGGTAACCGAAGCTGGCCTTGTCTTCAGGTGTCGCCATGTTCCCTGTCGATCTTAAGGAGCTCCTCACTATAGCAGATGAAGCCAGGAACTCAAAGAGGTAATCGGCTTGGACGGACGCCGATGTTCCTGGTCCGAAATTAGCGGTTGAACGGTTTCCTGAAAATGGAATATTTTACTTGTGGGGTCGTCTTTCGTAATGGATAAAGGACAAGTGATGCCGGCGGAAGATGAGGCGAAGCTCTTCGAGGAAATGATGACTTATCAAGAAGCCATCTTCAGGATTTGCCTGGGATTTTCCCGGAATCCTTCAGATGCCGAAGACCTGAGCCAGGATGTCTATCTCAAAGCATATAGAAGTCTCGGTAGAATTCGAAATCCGCATGCGATTAAGGAGTGGCTCTTCCGGATCGCCCGGAACACGTGTTTAGACCACGCGAAAAAGCTGCGGATCAGCCGGCTTTTTGAAAAAGCGACGAGCCCCGACAATGTCCTTGATACAAGAACGCCGGAAAAAGGAAGAGGAACACGAGACACCGCTCCGGCCCGATGGGCTGAGGGTTCCCATTCTCAGCTTGAAGAAAAAAATGGAAATCCTCTATAAGGATAAAGTCATTGAGCGCGCGCTTGTGTTATTGATCGGAAAATCAAAGGAGGTGTGATATGAAACGACTTGGAGCCTGTCTGTTGGGAATCTGCATCCTGTCGCTCAATCTGAGCGCCACGGAGGGCGGCGCAGCCGCCATGAAAAAGGCGGGCTATACCCTTCTGGACATGTATGTGAAGAGCTTCCAGGAGATGGCGACGCGGGGAACTGGTTCGGGGGAGTTGGAAACGAATCTCCGGGCCATGGCGACCGCAGCCAAAAAGGCCAAAGAAGCGGGAGAGATCAACCTCGTCTTCTACAGCCGGTATGCGCGGATCTTAGCCATGACCAAGCTGTTGGTCCAGCCTGACCAGGGGAACATTCTCATACCGGTCATCGACCGGGAAGTGACGGATTTTCTCCGTGACATCACGGGCGAAGAACCTATCGCCTATAAGGCCGGAGGACCGCCTGCGATCGGCCAGGTGGCCAACGCCCTGGCCTTAGATACCTTCGATAAACGCGAGGCTATGCTGAAAAAATTGGATGAAGTCGTCGGCGGGCCGAAAAAGTAGCGAAAATCCCCCCCGCCCCGGATTCTGAAAGCGCCCGTTTCCCTTGACGGGAATACGGGCGCTTTATCGCCGGCCGGTTGCCTCCGCGTACCGTTGTGCATAGAATAGCGGCGGAGATAACAGTGTGAGCCGGTTCGCCGTCGGCGTCGACCTGGGCGGGACCAAGGTCGAGGCCTGTCTCATCGACGAAACGCGGAAGATCCTGGCCCGCAAGCGCCGGCCGTCGGAGCCCGGCCTCGGCCGGGAGCGGGTCGTCGTGAATATCCTCGAGCTAATTGCCGAGACAGCCGGAGCGGTCCGTTATGAGGCCGTGGGTATGGGCACCCCCGGGACCTACCATGAGCGGGACGACATAATGTACGGCGCGCCCCACACGCCGCTTTATGAGAAGGCCGGGCTCATCAGCCTGCTTCGGTCCAGGCTTCAAGTCCCGCTTATCGTCGAGAACGACGCCAACTGTCTCGCCCTGGCGGAGTTCTTCGCCCAATGCTTTGGCAAGTACTCCACGGTCATGGCCGTTATCCTGGGCACCGGCATGGGGTCGGGGCTCATCCTTGGGAACAGGCTCCACCGCGGCCCGAACGGGAACGCCGGCGAGATCGGCCATACTTCGATCGACATCGACGGCCGGGCCTGCGAGTGCGGCCGCAAGGGCTGCGGCGAGGCCTACCTCTCCGGCCCGAGCCTCGGCCGGCGGTATGCCGAGCTCACTGGCGGAAGCCTTTCACCGGACAAGATCTTCGAGGAATATCTGGACGGGGACAGGCACGCACGCTGGGTCTTCGAGGAATCTTTCCGGGTCATGGGCGAGCTCTTTGCGAATTGCGTCAACGCCCTCGACCTCGAGGCCATCGTCCTCGGCGGCGGCGTCTCGAACATTACCCTCTGGTACGAACACGTCCCGCCGATCATGAACAAGTCCCTTTTTGGGATCCCTGGCAGAAAAATCCCCATCCTCAAGGCGGTGCTGGGAGATTCGGCGGGAGTGCTCGGCGCGGCCTATCTCGCTCTCCGCAATATGGGCATCATGGATTTTTAATATCAGCTGAGTAGCCCGAGTGAGATAGGCGGTGATGAGGGGGCCCGGAAGACCCCCGAAGCGGAAGGGGACCGGCGGGGAGAAGGGCGGCCTTATCACCGCCCTTACGATGGGCGTTACTGATACTTCCCCATGATGTAGTTTTCGAGGTTCTCGATCGTCACCTTCTGCTGACCGATGATGGCCTTGACCACGTCGCCGATGGAGATGATCCCAACGAGCTTGCCGTCATCGCGCACGGGCAGGTGACGGATGTGCTTGTCCGTCATCAGGGCCATGCACTCGTCGGCGGTCGTTTCGAATTGGACGCCATAGACCGGGGTCGTCATGATGTCGCGGATCTTCGTGTCCTGAGAATGGCGACCCTTGAGAATGACCTTCCGGGCGTAGTCCCGTTCGGAGAGGATGCCGACGACTTCGTCCTGATCGAAGACGATGAGCGCGCCGAGGCCTTTCTCGGCCATAAGGTTGAGGGCGTCAAGGACCTTGGCGTCCGGAGAAATGGTCCAGACCTTGAGTCCTTTTTCAGAGAGGATATCTTTCACCGTGATCATGTCCGTTCCTCCTCCCGAGATTTGGGACCAGGGATTCCGCTGGCCCGCCGGTTGGGGTTGCTTCCCGATCCAGCGATGCTTATATAACCGATAAGTCCAAGTATGTCAATCGAAATACCCGGTCAGGTCGTCCCGGTTGAGTTTCTGCTCGAGGGCGACCCGGGCAACGGCCCGAGCGACCGACTTGTGGAGGGCCTTGTCGAGCGGGTTGGGGACGATCTCGCCCGGCGGGGCGAAGGCGGCGATGGCCTCGGCCGCGGCGGTCAGCATCTCGCGGGTGATGCGCGGGACGTTGGCGTCGACGGCGCCGCGGAAGATGCCGGGGAAGCCAAGGACGTTGTTGACCGATTTCCCGTCGGCAGCGAAGGCTGCCCCGGCTTCGAGCGCCGCCTCCGGCTCGATCTCGGGGTTGGGGTTGGATAGAGCCAGAATGATCTGGCCCTTGCGGACCATGTCCTTCTTGATCAGGCCGGGGACTCCCGTCGTCGCGATGACCACGTCGCAACCGGCCATGATGGCCTTGAGGTCGGAGGGGATGCCGCCCGCGTTTTTCAGCCGGTCGAGGGCGTCGGGTACGATGTCGGCCCCAAGGACGGAATTCTTGAAATAGGACATCAGCATTCTCGCCAGGGCCAGACCGGCCGCGCCCAGTCCGACGACGCCGATCCGGCAGCGGCCGAGGTCGATCCCGGTGGCCTTGGCCGCGTTGATGAGCGTGGCCGTGACGACGCAGGCCGTGCCGTGCTGGTCGTCGTGCATGACGGGGATGTCGACCCGGGCCTGGATGCGCTCCTCGATGGCGAAACAGCGGGGCGCCGAGATATCCTCGAGCTGGATGGCGGCGAAGGTGGGGGCGATGTGGACGACCGTCTCGACGATTTCATCCGGATCCTTGGTGTCGAGGAGGATGGGCATGCCCGAAAGGCCGGTCAGGGTCTCGAGGAGGCTGGCCTTGCCCTCCATGACGGGCATGGCCGCCAGCGGGCCGATGTCGCCCAGGCCGAGGACGGCCGTGCCGTCCGTGACGATGGCGACGAGGTGGCGGATGGACGTGAAGCGCCGGGCCAGGGCGGGATTGTCCCTGATCTTCAAACTGACCTCGGCGACGCCCGGGGTGTAGACGAGACGGAGCGTGCTGAGCGAGGAGATGTCGTAGCGGCTGCGGATGGCGATCTTCCCCCCCTGGTGCATCTCCAGAACTTCGTCGCGGACTTCGAGCAGCGCCACGCCCGGAGTGGCTTCGACGACCTTGATCAGCGCGTCGAGATGCCGGGGGTCGTCGGCGTAGATGGTGATGTCCCGGACCATGGCCGAACCGCCCATCTGGACGATGCGGATCTCGCCGATAAGGCCGCCCCGGTCGCCGATCGCCGCGAGCAGGCGGCCCAGGCTGCCGGGCGTCTGGGGCAGTCGGCAGCGGAAAGTCCTCTGGATCTTGCCGTCCCACCACATGGCGGTCTCCTCAAGGATGAGATGACTCCGGTTATTATAGCCCTATTCCCCCGTGCGGACAAATCGGCGAACGGACCTGGAGGCCCCGCCTGAGCCCTGGCGCGCGGCCGGTCGGGAACCGGCATTGACACGGCCCCTCCGGCCCGCTATCGTTAGAGAGAAACGATGCCCGGTGGGCGCGGAAGGAGGGGATATTATGTTGAGCAGGAGACTCCCGGTTCTTTCTTTCCTCATCGGCTTGCTGTTCGCGGCCGCCCTGAAGGCCGGGCAGAATGAAGACCTCCGCATTTGGAAGGAATTCGTCTCCGACCTCCAGGCAGGAAAGATGGAGGACCCGGCCCGCCTCCGGCCTTATTACCCGGAATTCTTAGAGCCGATAAAGGGATACCTTGGGCAGCTCAGAGTGGAGATTGCTTGGGATAAACTCAAGTCCGAACCCGAAACCTTCCGGGTCGACAACCAAGTCCATTTCGTCATTTCCCTTCCGTCGAGCGGCGACGAGCGGAAGCTCTCCACTCCTTTCTGCCTCACTTTCCTTGTCGAGAAAGGGCGATGGTACTTCCAGCACATGGAGACGATCATGATCCGCATGGACCAGCTCGGTCCGCTCCCCGCGACGTCCTTCCCGGATGTCCCGGCTGAGCGCAAGGCGTGGATGCGGGAAGAGATCGAGATCTCCGACCAGGTCCGCCTTTTTGCATTCCTGGCCAAAGAAAAAGGGAAGGATTTCGCTTTCGGCTGGTTTTGCGACGGAGCCGGGTATGCCCTGGCTGCCAGGACCTGGGTTCCCTTCGTGCCGCCCGAGCGTGCTTTCGTCCTGTACCTGTGCTGGGAATTCGCGAACCGGAAGGAGAACCCCGTGACGTTAGAGAAGCTCGCCGACACGGAGGCTGTGGTTTGCGTCGTCCCGCGCTGGTTCCAGCTCTACGAAGCCGCGGCCCACTTGAAGCCAAAAATCTCGGCGGAAGACTACCGCCGCCTGTTCGAGACCATCTGGACGGACCGGGCCCTGAATGCCGGATGGAATGTCGAATTTTCCTATCGCGGGGACGAATGCGTCTTCCGGTTCATCCGGAAAGCCCCCTAGTCGATGAGCAGGAAGGCGTATCGGTTCATCTCCTGCTTATAGTCGGACAAGACGTCGATCGGGTAGCCTAATTTTCGCACCGTGCTGTAGACGTCCATGGCCAGGGCGTCGGGCGTCGGCCGGGAGAGCTTGGGCTCCTTGCAGGCCGTCCGGCTCGCCGCGCATTCGGGGCAGATGCCGCAGCTGTCGAAGAAAAGGAGGAAGGCCTTGACGAAGCCGGCCTTGAACACATCCCCCTCGAGCTTGAGAAGATCGAGATTGACCTTCCGGCCCCAGGCATGACGGTCTTCGGGCCGCTCGACCGTCTTGGCGAAATGGAAGACGGCGGCCCGCTTGTAATCCCGGAAGAAACGCGCGCATTCGGCGACCGACGGCGCGTTGGGCGGACAGGCGGCGTTCTTCCCGTATTCCCGGCAGCCGTACAGGCATTTCATCCGGACCCACTCCGCGACGACGATCTCGGCGGGGTCGAGCCAACGATAGTCCGTGAATCCGTGTTTGAAAAAAAGGTCCCGGAGGTCTTTGAGTCCGGGTTTCCCCGCTCTGGGCTTCGGCCGGGCCGTCTTGTGGCGGGCTGGCTTCTGGGGCATGGCTTGACTCCTCTCCGGCACGTGGAATGTTCTGGCCCGGTTTATAGCACCGTCGTTCCATCGTTGTCAACGAAATAAGGAAATGCTTCCGCGGAGCTCCCTCCTCCGCTATAATCAGGGAGCATGAAAGACTCTTCGCGGTTCGCCGTCCTCCTCGTCCGGCCGGACAGCCCCGAGAACATCGGCCTGGCGGCGCGGGGCATGGCCAACACGGGCTTTTCGGACTTGCGCATCGTCGGGCTGGACAGGTTCGAACCGCCGGCCTGGCGGACGGCCATCCACGCCGAGTCCGTCATCGAGGGGGCGCGGTTCTTCCCCGCCCTCGATGAAGCCGTTGCTGACCTCCACGTCGTCCTCGGGTCGACGGCCCGCGTCCGCCACGATTTCCCGCTCGTCACCCTCGCGGACGGCGTCCGGCGTCTCGACGAGTATCCGGCCGAAACCCGGATCGGCCTCGTTTTCGGCAACGAAAGGACGGGGCTGACCCAGGAGGAGATCGGCCTGACGAACATCCGGTTCCACATCCCCCAGGCGGCGCGGCAGCCGTCCTACAACCTCGGTGTTGCCGTGACCCTGACGCTCCACGCCATCGCCTTCGAGAACGCGCCGCCTCCGGCCGTCCACAAGGACCTGCCTCTGACCCACGCCGAACAGGCGGAGGCCGGCCGCCGCTTCCGGGAGATGCTCGACAGCCTCGGCTTCATGCACGATACCAACCGGGCTTTCATCACCGGAAAGGTCCAGGACATCTTTTTCCGCATGGCCTTGACGGCCAAGGACCGGGACATCATCCTGGCGATGTTCCGCAAAGCCCTCGAGGGCCCGCGAGAAACGCGGCCGCGAACGAGGAAAAGAAAGGAGACCTCATGAACGCGAAAGAACTGATCGTGAAGTTCGGAGACGGACTCAAGATCGACGTCGAATACAAGGGATTCGTCGTCAAGACCGACCAGCCCGCCCGCGAGGGCGGCGGCGGGACGGCCCCCTCACCCTTCGACTATTTCCTCGTCTCCCTAGCCGCCTGCGCCGGGTTCTACGCCCTGGCCTTCTGCCGCGAACGGAAAATCTCGGTCGAGGGCCTGGCCGTGACCATGACCACCGAGAGGGGAGAAGTCTCCAAAATGATCGATAAGGTGATGATCTCCGTCGACCTCCCGACCGACTTCCCCGAGAAATACCGGTTCGCCCTGGTCAAGGCCATCGACCACTGCACGGTCAAGGCGCACATCCTCCGTCCGCCCCAGTTCGAGATCGTCACCCGGCCCTAGGCCCGGGCGGTTACGGGGCCTGGGGCAGCCAGAGATAATAGAAGCCGGTCTTGAGGACTGCCAGCATCGATTCCAGGACCTTCACGTCCAGGGGCGAGAAATCGCCGAGATGTCCGGCATAGATATTCGTCTTCGTCTTCGGATAGTAGGTGTAGGAAACGAGCTTGGCGCTCTTGAGCGGGACGAGAGAAAGCGCCTTGCCGAAGGCGTCGTCGAAATAGCCGATAGCGTCGATGAGCCCGAGCTTCAGGGCTTGGGGTGCGGTATAGACGCGGCCGTCGGCGATCGTCCGCAGCTTCTCGGCCGGAATCTTGTCTTTCCGGTTCCGGGCCACGACATCCAGGAAGCCCCCGTAGTACTCATCGATGATCCCTTGGAAGATCTTCTTCTCGTCTTCCGTTATGTCCCGGAACGGGGAGCCGGAGTCCTTGGACGGACCGGATTTGATGACGTTGACCTTGACCCCGACCTTGGCCATCAGCGTCTCGACGTTGGGGAAGATGGAGATGACGCCGATGCTCCCGGTCAGGGTCGAAGGATGGGCCATGATGAGGTCGCAGGCCGAGGCGATGTAGTAGCCGCCCGACGCGGCGACGCTCATCATCAGGCCGAGGACGGGCCGGCCCGTCCTCTCCTTGAAGCGGAGGATCTCATGATAGATGATATCGCTTGCCGTCACCTCTCCGCCGGGCGTATCGATCCTGAGGATGATCGCCTTGACCCAGGGGTCCCGGGCGGCCGTTTCGAGACGCTCGAAGACGCGTGAGACGGCGTTCTTTTCCCGGGAGAAAAGCCCCGTATCGAGCGCCGACGAGATCATCCCGTCGATGTCGATCATCAGGATCTTCTCGCGGGCCGGGCTGGGGAGGAGGACGATCTCCTCGAGTTTTTCCTGCCCCAGCAGGTCGATATGGATTTGGGGGGAGCAGGCAGCCAGGGCGGCCAGGACGGCCGAGAGCAGGATGACGACCTTTTTCATGGGGCCTCCTCGGGAGTGTCGTT
>Ga0214473_10000683_pt1 | contig 47246 bp, 44 predicted proteins | sample RVTome_7_FD_203509 | JGI IMG/M metagenome (GOLD analysis project Ga0214473, IMG submission 203509) | Soil microbial communities from uranium-contaminated site in the Upper Colorado River Basin, Wyoming, United States - RVT98D197 | ecosystem: Environmental > Terrestrial > Soil > Contaminated >...
CGACAATCTCACTTGAAGGAAGTTTGTAGACATAATTTTCGCGCCAGCCGGCGATTCTGTCGTCTTCATATAGAGAAACAGGGTGATGCTCCGGTTTTCCCGTCTTCCAGACCCTTTGGAAGACTTCAAAAAGACCGAATTTCTTGACCCCCGGAAATAGCTGCTGAACACTCTTGCCCACAATGTCTTTTTTTCTTATTTGATCGATTTGCTCGCCGGCACGATTTAGATTCTTGAAAACAAAGTCATTCCCGCTATCTTTTGCTTCGTAGACAGCAACACCACTGCTCATATGATCAAACAGTTCGCGGAATCTGGATTCACTTGCTCTGAGCTCTTGCTCGGCTTGTTTGCGCTCGGTGATATCCATTCCTATGCAAAAAACTACCTGTTCGCCTCCCAACATTGTGGGCGTGACAGTCAGATCCAGAACCTTGGTTTTGCCGTTGACGCAGTAATCAGCTTCCATGGTCCCGCCGTTTGTTAGTAGAAGCCTACGATCTTCGAGCGCCTGGCTGCTTTTGCCGGGGGGAATAAAGTCACGGATATTCTTTGTCACCAGTTCGTCACGGGTGCATTCAAAAAACCGGAGAGCCGCCTCGTTGACGTCAACATAGTTTCCCTCGGAGTCCTTTATCAGAATGGGGTTGGAAGTCTTTTCGTACAGCGTGCGGTATCTTTCTTCGCTTTCCAGTAATTCTCGTTCCATCATTTTTTGCCTGATTAGCCTGCTTAATTCGCCGGAGAGAGTTACAAAGCGCTGCAGATCCGATTCCTCAAACGGTTCTCGCCGGGCAATGTCCAGGAGGCCGATTGGTTCTCTGTTTATGACAAGAGGCAGCATTATTAGTGAGACGTGACCAAGTTCTTCTTGGATCATGGGCACAAGTTCCGCCGGTACCATGCCCTCTGCCAACTCACTGAGCAAGTTCTCAACGATACTCTGGTCGTTGATGAGCAGGGGCCTGCCCTGATGGAGTGTCTCTTGAAATAAGCCGCCCTCCCTTAATGGGATCTCAATCGGCATAGCTATTTTCCAGCCGACTATTTCTTCAATCCGGTCAAAAACGGCCGCGGGAAGGTTTAGGTTCTCCAATGTGAGGTGTTTCTTGTCTCTACTCAAAAGATAGACCGTGACTCCATGACAGGAGAACAACTTCTCGGTCTCATTTGCCAGGAGCTTGATTACTTCCTGTAAGTTGCCGCCGTGGGCGATGGCGTTATTGACGGATTTTATCAGCGCAAGATCTTCCGATCTCTGCCAGATCGTATTCTCGATTCGCTTGCGACCTGTAACGTCCGTCAAAAGATGGAGGGCTCCGCGCAGATTAAGCTCCTCATCCAGAAGGGGATAGACTGTGGCCTCAAGACAATGACCACCTTTTTCAATGATCGTTGCTTCTTTGCTCAGAGTTCTTTGCGCCCTCACCAGAGGACAGTCTCGGACCGGTTGGGCTGCGTTGTGCACGACTTCCCAGCATTTGAAGCCTACGACTTCGGTTCGCGTTTTGTCCAAGAAATCCGTCATCGCTTTGTTGCACCATAGTATGGTGCCATCGGCATCCAGCAAAGTGATCGCATCCGCGATCGCATCAAAAGCGGTCTCCCACTTATCGGTAAGCGCCTCAAGTATTGCCTTTATGTCCCTATGATCAGTGCCGAAGATGACTGAATCAGCGATCTGTTCAAACGACCCTATCGGCTGCTCAGCAAAATGTTCTCCCCGCTGCGATTCTTTCATTTGTACACCTTGATCCCGGACTAGAGCGGTCAGGGTTTCCGTCAAACACACACCGAACAAGCAAAAACCGACCCATTCTGTTTCCGGATCGGTTGTATAAGTAGGATCCTAGTATCTCATCTCCCCTCACTCCTTAAGGAACCTGATCTTGATCGGTTGAAAAAATCAACTTTATTCTTAGACAATCTCTTTCCAAATTATACAGTAACTGAAATCAGTCATTCAATTATTATTTGGTCAGTTTTGGACCGTTTTTGGGATTACTTTGGCTCCTGTCTGGTAAATAATACAAATAATGCTTAAGAAAAATCTTCTTTGTACGATACTTGATACTAAACATTGCCGAAAGCCAAGACTATTAGTCAGGATGACTGGGAGTCCAAGATGTTTGACAATCTCGGTGAGTCGGTTAGGTTGATGTTTGGTTATGCTCAGCAGATATGTCAAGAATCGCAGCATCACTATATTGGGACTGAGCATCTGTTTCTTGGTCTGGCTCAGATCGAGGATAACAGCATCAATCAACTGTTTGAAGCCGCCGCTCTTGAAATCAGCGAGGTCTGCTCAAAGATCCGTGAGGAGATTGGTACGGGTGATGGTCCCGTATCCAACCGAATATTCGCCACGCCGCGCACAAACCGGGTTCTGCAAATCGCGCGCAAAGAGGCGTTGGATTTCGGGCATCCAAAGATCGAGGTTCCGCATGTTCTCCTGGGAATCATCGAGGATGGAGAGGGAGTAGCGGCCCGGGTTCTGATCGATATGGGAGCCGATCTTGATAAATTGGCCAACAACATGCGGTATATATTGAAGGCGGGATTGTGGCCGGCCGGTTTTTATAAGCAGAAAACGGCTTTGCAGCAACCGGATTTAGGCAAAATATCCGCTCTTCTTCAGAAACTAGGCAGGGATTTGACCGCTCTGGCGGAGCAAGGGGAATTGGACCCGATTGTTGGCCGGGACAAGGAAATCGGAGAAGTCCTGGAAGTCCTATGCGGCCGGAGGAAAAACAACCCCATTCTGATAGGGGAAGCCGGAGTTGGAAAGACGGCCATAGTCGAAGGTTTGGCTCAACGAATTGTTGAGAATAATGTGCCTCCCGAGCTTCAAGGCAAACACATCAGGACAATTGAAATCGGAGCACTGGTTTCCAGGACCGCTTACCGCGGTCAGTTCGAAGAGCGGCTGCAGGAAATCATAGATGAGGTCAGGGAAAGACCGGAGATAATTATCTTTATCGACGAGATTCACACCTTAATCGGGGCGGGAGCGGCCCCGGGCGCACTCGATGCGGCCAACATGCTCAAGGCTGTTCTGGCAAGAGGGGAGTTCAAGTGTATCGGAGCAACGACAATTGAGGAGTACGGGAAATATTTTGAAAAAGACAGCGCCTTGGAGCGAAGGTTTCAACCGGTCCACATCGGAGAACCTTCCGAACCGGATACCGTAAGAATCCTCAAAGGACTCAGGCCGAAATATGAGGAATTTCATGATCTGCAAATATTGGATGAGGCACTTGAAGCTGCTGTTTGGATGTCTACAAGGTATGTAAATGACCGTTTTCTTCCCGATAAGGCAATCGATTTGGTGGATAGAGCTTGTTCGCGGAAGAGAATGCAGTGCTGCGTCGGATTGTGCAATGCAAGCGCCTTGTCCAAAGAGGAAATAGCCAAGCTCATCAAGGACAAGAACGAGATAGGCAACAAATGCATCCCTTTGGTGGGAGCCGATGACATCGCGCGCGCAGTTTCCGACTGGACTCAAATCCCGATTGGGAAGCTGACCAGGCGGGAATCGGAAAAGCTTCTAATGATGGAGAAAGAGTTGAAGCAACGGATAGTCGGCCAAGAACGGGCGGTTGAGGCGGTTTCTCAAATCATCAGAAGAGCCCGGTCGGGTCTGGCTGATCCGACACGACCTTACGGAGTTTTTCTATTCTTGGGTCCGACCGGCGTGGGCAAGACAGAACTGGCCAGAGCTCTGGCGGAGTTTCTCTTCGATGACGAGAACGAGCTGGTCCGCTTGGACATGTCTGAATATATGGAGAAACATTCAATATCCAGGCTAATCGGATCACCCCCGGGTTACGTGGGCTGGGAGGGAGGCGGCCAGTTAACGGAGGCTGTCAGAAAAAGACCGTACGCGGTTATCCTTCTTGATGAAGTGGAAAAAGCTCACCCGAATGTGCTGAACGCTCTGCTGCAAGTCATGGAGGACGGTCGTATGACTGACGGATTGGGCAGAACCGTGAATTTCAAAAATACGGTAATAATCATGACGTCCAATCTTGGCAGCAGACAGATACAAGAAAAGGCAACGATTGGCTTCAAAAACTCCGGATCAAATAAGGAAATCTCATATAGTGAAATCCGTCAAAGAGTGGATAGGGAATTAAAGATTACATTCAGTCCTGAATTTCTTAACCGGATTGATGACGTGGTGATTTTTCACCCGCTTGACCGGACTCAACTGAGGCGAGTGGCTTCGCTCCTATTGAACAGAATTCCCATGCGAGTTGAAGTTGATGAGGAAGTTCTTGATTTGTTGGTGAACCACGGTTTTGATGCCGCAATGGGCGCCAGACCACTGCGGCGAACCATTGAAGACCTGATTGTGAATCCTCTCTCCGACCGGCTGCTGCGCGGCGAATTGGCTGAGGGAGACACGGTGAGAGTCAAGTTGAAAGATAGAGCTCTTGAATTCGCGAAATTTGAACCGGCCCTTGAGCCGCAGAAAGCACACAGTTAGGAGTCACCATGATCAAGATAGTTGTTCTTAGCGGGCCGATGGATGGTTTTGAATTTAGGACGGATAAGTCCGAGATAACTCTTGGGAAGGATTCCCAGCATATTGTCGCTTTGCCTCTCGATCCGCAAGTCTCGCAAAATCATGCCCGAATTACGCGTGAAGGCGACGAGTATTGGGTAGAGGATACCGGCAGCAGCAACGGTACGTTTGTAGAGAATCAAAGAGTTGAGTCCAAGGTGGTTTTGCCGCCGGAGACGATATTCAAGATGGGGCGCACGGCATTGAAGCTGAAAGCCATTCAAAGCCCGGAAGATGATACGGTAGTCTGCAAATGCGGAGTCAAGAACAGCGTATTTGATAAGTGGTGCAAGAACTGCGGAAGAGAACTTCTGTCGTCCGGTTAACAAAGCGCCAAGGATCCCAGGAAGAGCCTGATGTCAAAACAGGATTATTTTCAGAAGGTGAATGAGTTTCTAAAGAGGATGGGAGATTTAGGTCCGCTGGATTCCGATGGCACGTGTCTTCTGGGGAGGGGAGACGCACAAATAGGAATCAAGCTACTGCCGGATAAGGATCTTTTAATGGTCGCCTCTCCGGTAATCAAATTGCCGGAAACGAATCTATTGCCGCTCTTTAGAAAATTGCTCACTCTCAATTATACGGAAACATCGGATGCGGCATTCTCGCTAAATGAGGACTTTGGGACGATCGATCTCCAGATAAAGAGACCATTGGAGGGCTTGGATTTCTTGGAATTCAAACGAGCCGTGACGGTTGTCGGGGAGGTTGCGGATAAGCTCAATGATGTATTACGGGAAGAATTTGGTGCCGAGGTTATCAGGCCGGTTAAATATTTGCACTCGAAGTCCCACGTCTAATGTACTTCCAACGCTTCATATCCGGTATTTCGTTTAACCGCTTTTCTGCCGGTATCGTTGATTAGCTGAATCATTTCATCTTCAGACATCTTATAGGCAACACCGGTTGCCGCCACCACATTTTCCTCTATCATGATGCTTCCCAGATCATTTGCTCCGAAACTCAAAGTAAGCTGTCCGACCTCTTGCCCCTGCGTTACCCACGAACCTTGGATGTTGGCAAAATTGTCCAAGAACAACCTTGAGACCGCCAGCGTTCTCAGATAATCAATTGATGACACCGAGTCTCCGCCGAGTTCCGTATGGCCCGGTTGAAAAGTCCATGGAATAAACGCCCGGAAACCATTGGTGCGGTCTTGAAGGTTTCGCAGCTTCGAAAGGTGGTCAATGCGGTCTTCCAGGCTCTCTATGCTTCCCAGCATCATGGTTGCGGTTGTTTTCATCCCGATTTTATGAGCCTCTTCCATTACCTGAAGCCACTTACCGGAATCAATCTTGTTGGGACTTATCTTGTTTCGCACGTGATCTACGAGTATTTCAGCGCCTCCGCCGGGCAGTGAATCAAGCCCCGCGTTCCTTAGTTTTTCGAGAGTCTTTTTGATCGAAAGTCCTGAGACCTCGGCAATATGTGCTATCTCAGGCGGAGAAAACGAATGGATATCGATGTCGAACTCCCTTTTTATGCTTAACAGAAGGGTTGTGAAGTAGTCGATATCGAGTTCGGGGTGGAGTCCTCCTTGGAGCATAATCTGAGTTCCGTGAAGCGCCACGGTTTCCCGGATTTTGTTGAAAATCTCCTCTTTGCTCAAAAGATAAGCTTCCGGGCTGTCTTCTTCGCGATAGAAGGCGCAGAACTTGCATTTACTCTTGCAGATGTTAGTGTAATTTATGTTCCGGTCAATTATATATGAGGCAGCGTCCTCCGGATGAAGCTTCTCGGCAATTCGACGAGCTATTTCACCCAAAATAAGCAGGTCTCCTTCTGCAAGAAGCCAAAGTGCTTCTTCTTCGGAAATTCTCCTGTCTTCCAGGACGCCCGCGGCTATTTCATGAGTCTTGTCTGCTTTATCCAATCTACTTTCTCCGTCTAGATCTCCGCAAACTCGAAGCAGGGCATTTTCTCCAAGAAACCGTAGTGTTTTGTCTTTTGATAGAAGCAAGAAAGTCCCTCTTGATATTCTTTGTCAAAACAGAATCTCAGGCCCAGGAAATAGTCTCGCAAGAACTCGGCGGAGAACTCCTCCCACCTTGAAGCTTTCTCGGCGATTTGGTCAATATTCTCCAAGCTATAATCCTTGGATTTCGATAAGGCTTCGTAGACCTCTTTTACCAGATGCGGGTTTTCCATGGCAAATTTTCTTTGCGCAACCCAGACCGCATATACCATTTTCTTGCCTGTCAGTCTGCGCCATTCCATCCCCAGGTCCAGGATTAGCAAGCCGTTGCGATTATAGAGCGCTCTTAAAGCGTCGTCGCCAATCAGAAGAGCGGCATCCGCTTCTCTTAACATCGTGGATAGGTCCGAAGGACGGGAAAAATAAGTGGGACTGACGCCATAAACTTCTTTTAGGATTATTTGAACGAGCGCTTGTGAAGTTGCTGATGCATTGGATAAGGCAACTTTCTTCCCGCCGAGCTCCTGGGGCCGGAATTTGCTGATTAAGAGAATGCTTTTGACATCGTAGTCCGAGCTTACGGTGATCTCCGGCAAAAGCAGAAATTTCTCGCAATTTCGCGCATACTCAATTGATGAGATGGGCCCGATGTCCAGTTCTCCGTCGAGCAACAGCTTATTCAACTCCGCCGGATTGCCTTTTACGAGATTCATATCAAACAATGAGCCGTTACTCACCAAAGCATAATAGAGAGGCAAACAATTCAAGAATTCTATATGCCCTACTTTTGGACGCGCTGCGTCCCTCTCCAAGAAATTGTTCCTCTCCGTGTCCCCTTTTAAAACATTACTCCCTTCAATGTACCCCATAAACATTACCCCCATTCAATCAATTACTTGATTGACAAATCTCAGCTTGAGCTGCATTAACAACTTCAGAAATGCATGACTTGCGCCAGCTGAATGAAAAATGCAAATTGCAAAATGAAAAAGTCAAAATGTTTTGCTTCGAGGTCTCAAAATTTTGCATTTTGCACTTTGAAATTTGCATTCTGCAACAAGAAATCTTCAAGTTGCGGTGTGAGTACCTCCCTAGTTGTATACGTGAAGCCGATTGTAAAGCGTGTCTCTCTCAACCGGTATTTTGCCCATTTCTCTGATCAAATCCACAAGGCGCTCTTTCTTAATTGACTGGCTGGTTTTTCCGCCGGCTGCATGGGTTATCTTCTCTTCGATAATTGTTCCGTCAATATCATCAGCTCCGAATTCAAGAGCGAGCTGAGCAATTTTTATCCCCGTCATGATCCAGAAAGCCTTAATATGGTCGAAATTGTCCAACATAAGACGGCATACGGCAAGCATCTTCAGGTCCTCAAAGGCCGAAGGTTTTCTCAAATCGGAAAGGCTTGTATTAGCGGGATGAAAGGAGAGCGGGATAAAGGATTGGAATCCCCCCGTCTTATCTTGCAGCGCTCTAATTTTCAGCAGGTGGTCGATTCTCTCTTCATAAGTCTCAATGTGGCCGTAGAGCATGGTTGCATTTGACTTTAGACCAAGTCCATGGGCCGTTTGCATTACATTCAGCCACTCGCGCGCGTTGGCTTTTTTTTCGCAGACCCGGGCTCTGACCCGGTCACTCAATATCTCGGCCCCGCCTCCGGGGAGTGACCCAAGACCTGCACGAATTAAGGTTTTTAGAACATCTTCCACCGATAGACCCGAGATTTGGGAGAAGTACAGAATTTCAACTGCAGTGAATCCCTGAATGTGGACATCCGGCAAGGTTTCTTTAAGAGCTTTGATTACGGAAATGTAGTAGTCAAAGGGAAAATCGGGGTGAAGCCCGCTCACTACATGAAGTTCGGTAACGCCGAAAGCAGATGCTTTAAGAGCATCGCCTACAGCCTCATCGGCGGTCATTGCGTAGGCGTCAGGGTCGGCCTTATCTCGTGAGAAGGCGCAAAATTTGCATCGCGAGACGCAAATGTTTGTTAGATTAAGATGCTTATTAACGTTGAAGAACGCGTAATTTTGGGTCTTTTTTTCTTTTACATACCGTGCAAGGTATCCCAGAAAGATCAGGTTGTTTGAGTTGATGAGTTCCAGGCCGTCTTCCTTTGAAAGCCTTATCCCCTTGGAGACCTTCTCGGCACACGGCAGAAGGTTTTGGTCAACAAAATAACCCTTGTTTTTCAAATCCTTGCAAGCCAAACTTCTACTCACATTAAACCCCCATTTACCCCAAATGAAAATGCAAGATTAAAAATTTCAAGTTCGCAAGATTTCCTATTTTTTTATTTTATTCTATAGGAGTTATTGTAACAGATTCTCCCTCCGAAGAAAGACGGTCTAATTCAGTCATAACGCTTTCCAGAGACTTCGTAACATCGGAAACTTTTTGAGAAGCCTCAATAAACTTCTTTGCAAGGATTTCAGAACCGACGTTATCAGCCAAGTCCGCCCATTGCTGGATATTCGTCTGATATAGTTCACCGGTTTTCAGCATTTGATACGTCGAGAGCTTGAACTGGGTTACGTTAATTCCTCCGGTACACAAAGGTCCCACCTCCATTATCGCGTGTAGGAAATAATAAAACCACAAAAGACTGTTTCCGGGAATTCCGGCAGAGCTCTTGTGGCCTATTATATCAAGAAATGTCAAAAATAACTCAAGTGAAGTTTTTCACGCTCTTAAGCAACCCTACCCGGGACGCCGTCTGCTAAGGTTTCTTTTCTTTCAGAACAACTTTATGATCGAGCAGCCTTATCTCTTTGAACTCGGCATTTACAAATTTTTGCTCTCCGAATAGGTCGGTCAAAACCAATTTGTCCTGCTCGGGTTTTATGGAAACCACATTATCCATTAACTCTTCCAAATTGCCGTCTCTCTCGATATAAACACGCGCTTCACACATCCTTTTTTACCTCCTCGGGCAGGCCTAACTTCACCCGGACTATTTTTACCGCCTCATCCATAAGATGAGGCAAAGGTATTTTCGACACACCGATTAAGTCGAACTTGGGGTTGACAAGCGGAAGAAGAATTTTCTGAGCTTTTGAGTTGGCGATTGATTCAGCCATTCCGGCGGTGAGTTCGCCCATCATCGAGTTTGGAATCACGATTGATATCGGTCCGATAATCAAATCCGCCTCCGCGACGGACACTGCAATGGCGTTTTCGCCGCTGGCTCCTCTATTTGCCCCTGCTTTCATCATGTTGCCGGCGGCAATCGCATTTGTGCCAAGCGCAATTATATGAATGTCATCGGGCAGGTTCTCTCTAAGGCAACGGATGATTTGATTCCCGATACTGCCTCCCATTCCATCAATGGTTACAATATTCACTTCCGCCTCCAGCTCAATCCCGTTTCAAGTTAGAATCATGAAAGCCAGTCGTCAAGCTCCTCGAGCAGTTTCGTTTTGGACAATGCGCCGACGAGTTTTTTCTTGACCTCACCATTTTCAAATAATATGAGCGTCGGAATGCTCATGATGCCATATTTGTCGCCTATCTCCCGATTATCGTCAACGTTTAGCTTGGCCACTTTTATTTTGTGAGGATACTCTTGAGCCAGTTCATCAATGATAGAAGATAGCACACGGCAAGGCCCGCACCAAGCGGCCCAGAAGTCAACCAGCACGGGGAGCTTTGAATCAAGAACTTCTTCTTTGAAATTATTGGTAGTTACCGTAGCTGCCTTTTCGCCCATGGATTCTCCTTTCTATTGAGTGTTAGGATATATTGTAAGCCAGGATAGCATCCGGCTCAATCTATTTTATTTAAATCCATTGTGTCCAATGTCGAACGTCGAATGTCCAATGTCGAAAGTCAAAAGAAAGTCCTACGTCCAAGGTTGTCTCTACTGCGCAGTTTTCTTGCTTTTCAGGAGATCGTCGATCTGTCTGATGTTTTGTTTGGCAGCGACAGCCAACTCGCCTTCCGGTGCAAGTTCAATACATTTTTGAAACTCTTGCTTTGCGCCCTCCAAATCCCCTTTTCCCCGCCAAAGAGCGATTCCGAGGTTATAGCGGGCGGTTACATGTTTAGGGTTACTTTTAAGAACTTTTCGAAATTCGCGGATAGCATTGTCGGTGAGGCCAAGATTAAAATACGATACTCCCAAATCAGTTTGAACAAATGTGTTCTTGGAATCGATTTTTAGAGCCCGTTCATACATAGTTGCCGCGAGATGAAATTGCTGGTAGTCAAAGTAGAGGTTGCCAAGGCCGATCAGAGAGTGTACGTCTTTCGGGTTATCCTCAAGCGAATTCAAGTATGTCTCTTCCTTCACCTTGAACGCCTGAAGTTCGGATGGCAAGCCCGGCTGTGTTATCTCTTCCTTGAACGGCCCGACTTTAAATATGCTAAAAAGACCGAGTGTGGCTAGAAACAGAACAATAGGAACAGCCGCCCATACAATCAGTCTTTTTCTCGATACGATGCTCTGCCAGAGTGCTCTTAACCTCTCTCCTCTGATTTCCTGGCATTTTTCAACAGGTATATCAAGTGTCTGAGCTTTGAGCAACATATTTAGATCATTGGTTATCAAAGTTACGTTCTCTTTGCCGTGCTCTTTGCTCAACTGGAAGGCTAACCCGATAATGCAGTCATCGGAGTTCTTGGTGCTTAGAGATTCCGGGAGTTGCTTAGACTTATCAAGAGCTATGACCTTAAGTGTTGAATCATTACTGATGGGAATGCCCTCCGAAAGATTACCGTGATCGGAAAGGGAAAAGAGGATTCTCGACACTTCGCGGCCACGAAAGAGAGTTTCCTTGCTTGCCCTGGTCGTCTTAAGTTTGTCCAATTCTGCAAGAACGGTCTGGGGGATGACAACCATGCTTTCATGAAATGAATAGATGATGTTGGGATCGTACAGCAGCGCATTTGTATCGATCACAAAAACCGGCTTCATAAATATAGCTCCAAAAGTTGTTTATTTCGATATGCCTAGAATATTATAAACGTTTGAGCTTTGCCTGTGTATATATCACATTTTGTGCCGGGATGCACCCGGAATCTTCTGGGACCTTTAGGGTAAGGTTTTTAGCTGAGATTTTGCTGAGAGGATATCAATCTCAGCCGGTGGGACTAGTTGATGCGTGTCTCAATGTCGGCGGTCGCTGTTGAAGAGGCTGAAAGGTAGGGTTCTAGGCTTTCTATTCTGTGCACGACAAAAGTCTTTTTGGCGGGAACTTCAATGCTAACGGTAATCGCCCGATCGTCCATCTGAAAATCTGTCAGTATGAGGCCTCTGTCTTTGGCAATATCCTCCGCGGCAATTCGGGCTTCAGCCGGCGAGTGGGATGTCTTATACGAAGAAACCGCTCCGTCGGCAACCACTTGTGACATGTCGGAAGCGCTGAAATAAGTCATCAGAAGTGCCCCGGCATCATTAATTATGACCACGGCGATTATGAAAACAATCAGTACTTTTAAGCCGGTGTAGAGCAAGTCTTTCATCTTAACAACCCGTTTTTTGCCCGAATCTTAATAAGACTAATCGGCATTTGATCAATTTTGCTCAACCCAAAAAAAAGCCCATCTTTAATTTTGATCTGTCATTTTTCATTTTTAGTTTTTCTTTTTTATTTTGATCTGAAGTAGCGCCAGGCAAGAGGCAGACAAATCGCCACAACCAGCAGTCCCAGGATGATGAATATGGTGATGTTAAAATAGGTGCTTTTTAAAGTCAGGCGGCTTTTTTCAATCGTATAGTCTTGATAATGAAGAGTGACTTCGATTTGCTTGGGCTTGGAGTCTTTGGTCAGGACCGGAAGGGTGAACAAATTCTCCCTGGGATGCAAAATGATTCTCTTAGAGTTACCGGCCGGGAATTCCAAACCATCTGATTTGGCGGTAATTGTGATTTTCAGAGGGTAGAGTGTCTTGTTGTGAATCGGGATGGGAATTTTTCCTTTGTTGCTGGTAAGGGTAACGGTTTGACTTTCGGGCATGGTTATCTTATTCAGCTCCGCTCGGATTTCTTCCTCGATGCTTTGCAGAAATCCGAGTCCCAGATTCTCTCCCCCGGATTCCTTTTGCTTCAGGAAGTCGCCTGCCTCAGCAACTAATAGGTCGTCCAATAGCTTTTTCTCCAAGGGATGGACCTTCTCTGTCATCTCACTGAACTGCTTAATCTTTTTCTTGGTTTTAGCAAGACGTTGACTGTAGCCGCTGTCTACGGCTGAACGCTGAAAGGATTTTCCGGGCAGCTCAATTGGTTTTGTGTCAGGGGAAATGAGCTGTGAGGCTATTGTGAAAGTGGTCGGTTTTAACCAGGGGGCTTGCTCGACGCGCGTATAAAGTGTCTCCAAAAGCTCGGCATTTGGCCGAAACGCTTGATCGTTCGGCGCTATCACTGCAACCTTTTGTTTCTCCGGTTGTTTGAGATAGGTCTCGGCCAACACGCCCAAAAGCAACTGCATCGAAGCTTCGGGATCCGAAGTGTCGCAGAGGATATCCGCAGCAAGACTATCGGCGAAAAAAACCGTAATCCTGCTGTTGTTCCGGTCTTGAAGTCTGTACGGCTTGTAGATATCTCTTTTGTTCTTAACCAGTCTGCTGAACCAAGCCTCACTAAGGACGGTATATTCTGTTTCACTTTCTGAAAGGAATGAAAAAGCCTCCGGGCTTAGATCCAGTCCGGGGATGTAAGTGCCGGCCGGCTCGGCTAGTAGGTTGAATGCTTTCTTTGTTACGGTGCGGCCTTTCTTGATTTGCGCAATAGCGTCGTCTTCCCAGCCTTGATCGGCAAGATAATCAAGAGAGGGATAAGAAAAAGGAGCGGGGACGATCTCAACTTGCCCGTTCTTGATCAGCCTTTCATATCCGCTCAATAGCTGCTCTGCATTGGTTGATTCCTTTGACCCCCTGGAAATCCTGACCGTTTTGCCGCCCTTCTTGATCCTATAACCTTGGCTGATATTTTGAATCTGCTGGACCAAAAGGGGCGTGAAGTTGATATTGGCTTTGAAGTTAGGATGAGTTGTGAGTGCCGACAGATAGATGGAATAGATTCCGGCCTTGTGTGAATTGAAATGGCAATCCGTCTGAACTTGATCATCTACAAAGATACCGTCGCTGTCATAATGGACCTTATCGTTCAGATTCCAAAGGATGGCCAGTCCGAGAGGCGGTACTGTCTTTGAGTCTACAATTACCAGCGCCGATAGCTTTTTGGCAACGATCTTGTTTTTCTGGACAATTACAGCCCAGGCGGGGTATGCGCCTTCGGTCAATTTCGCACTGGTAATGGCCTTTGACGTCTTTAGTTGTGTCTCTCCGGGCTTAACTGTTTTGTGCCAGGAAAAGGAATAGACCGGCTTCTTCGGCGGTTCAGTGGGAAGAGCCCTGTCTTTCTCTAAGTCCAGCCTCTCGCCAAGATAGAATTTTACGGTTGCATTAGTCACTTTCTTGTCCGAGCCGTTTTGAACAGTGATAATTGCGCTGAATTTTTGATTAGAGCTATAATATGGTTGTTCAAATGACAGCTTGATTGACAGCAACTCGTCGGCCTGCGAGGAATTGAGCAGGGAGAAAAGTTCAATAGTAACCAATGCTAGAAGCAGGATGGTAAGTACATTCTGCCTTTTGTTCACTTGGCCTCCAGATTATTTTTACTCCATTCTACAACAAAAAATTAATCTTTTAGGAAAAATCGCCGAAAAAGACCTAGGCAAAATGCCCGAAAAACATAAAATTAAGTGATAATTTATTAAAGCAGGATTCTTGGGTTGGTCTATCGAAAAGTAAGAGGACGAAATTTGGAAGAGAAGGAGAATCGTAAAGTGGCTGATATATCCAAAAAGAATATCAAGATACCGAGAAAACTACCTCTTATCCCCTTGAGAGATCTGATCATCTTTCCAAATCTGGTGGTTCCCTTATTCGTAGGCAGGGACAAATCGATTAAGGCACTGGAGGCGGCAATGAAAGAGGACCATATTGTTGCCTTGGCTACCCAAAAGGTTGCAGAAGTGCAAACTCCTGAGATCAACGATCTATTCGATATCGGATGCGCCGCAACCGTGATGCAAGAATTAAAATTGCCGGATGGCACAGCAAAAGCTCTCGTTGAGGGAGTGGCGAGAATCAAGATAACGGACTTTTTGGAAACAGATCCGTTTTTTAGAGTAGCAATTGAACCGGTTGATGAAACCGACCAGAAAAATATAGAGCTGGAAGCTCTAATGAGAAACTTGGTAGGCCAATTTGAAAAGTGTGCTCGCCTGGGCAAGCCTATTCCACAAGAGGTTCTACTGGCGACCGTCAACATTGATGAGCCGGGCAGACTGGCGGATTTTATCGCTTTTCACCTGAGCCTAAAGACGGATGAAAAACAGCAAATCCTGGAAGCGATTGATCCTAAACAGCGCCTGGAACGGGTGAGCGGTTTCTTAAATCGCGAGCTTGAAATACTGGAAATCGGAAGCAAAATACAGTCGAGAGTCAAAGAGCAGATGACCAAGACCCAAAAAGAATACTTTTTGAAAGAGCAAATGAGGGCTATTCAAAAAGAGTTGGGTGTCGTCGATGAGCAAGCTGCCGAAATCGAGGAGCTAAGGGAGAAAATCAAAGAAGCCAAGATGCCCCCGGAGGTTGAGGAGAAAGCCCTAAAAGAACTGAGCAGGCTCGAGAAGATGCCCGCCGCCGCAGCCGAAGTTTCGGTCATCAGAACCTATCTTGATTGGTTGATAAGTTTGCCATGGGCCAAAGAGAATGTAGATAAGCTTGATCTGAAAGAAGCGGCTCAGATCCTCGACGAAGAACATTATGGCTTAAAGAAAGTGAAGGAGCGGGTCTTAGAGTATTTGGCGGTTCATAAACTAGCTTCAAAGATGCGAGGCCCCATACTTTGCTTTGTGGGACCGCCCGGTACGGGTAAGACCTCAATCGGCAAATCCATTGCTCGTTCCTTGGGACGGAAGTTCATCAGGGTCTCATTGGGCGGAGTTCGTGACGAAGCGGAGATAAGGGGACATCGAAGGACCTATGTGGGAGCTTTACCGGGTAGGGTAATACAGTCAATTAACCAGGTTGGCACCAGAAATCCCGTTTTTATGCTGGATGAAATCGACAAACTCGGAGCTGATTTTAGGGGAGATCCATCCTCTGCGCTTTTAGAAGTTCTGGATCCCGAACAGAACTCAGCGTTTAGCGATCATTATCTGGAAGTTGCCTTCGATCTATCCAATGTGATATTTATAACGACTGCCAACATACTGGATCCAATTCCTCCTGCCCTTAGAGACAGGATGGAGGTTATCCATTTTCCCGGATACACCGAGGACGAGAAGGTAAAAATTGCTGAACAGTTCTTGGTTCCTAAGCAGTTGGAAGCTCACGGGCTGACAAAAGATAATATTGACGTAACGGAAGATGCCTTGAAGGAGATAATCCGGGTTCACACTCGCGAGGCGGGAGTGAGAAATCTGGAAAGAAAAATAGCGGCAATCTGTCGCCAAGAGGCCAGAAGCGTTGTTGAAGGCAAGACGGAGTTGGCAACCGTTACTGCGGAGAATCTGCATGACTATTTGGGTCCGCCGCAGTTTCGATACGGTTTGGCTGAGGAGAAGGATGAGGTCGGGGTATCAACGGGGCTTGCCTGGACCGAGGTCGGCGGTGACATAATTTTCGTTGAAGCAACCATCATGAAGGGCAAGGGAAAGCTTATCCTCACAGGTCATCTCGGTGAGATTATGCAGGAATCCGCCCAGGCGGCCGTCAGCTACATTCGCTCTCGCGCCAAAATGCTGAACATAGATGAGAATTTCTATGACATTTATGATATTCACATTCATGTGCCGGCCGGCTCGATTCCGAAAGACGGGCCGTCCGCCGGAATCACTATGGCCACGGCTTTGATTTCAGTCTTGACCAAACGGCCTGTTCGCAAGGATGTCGGAATGACAGGCGAGATTACTCTCAGGGGTCATGTTTTGCCCATCGGGGGCATAAAGGAAAAAGTTCTTGCGGCCCACAGAGCTGGTTTGAGAAAAGTAATTTTGCCGAAGGATAATGAAAAAGACTTGGATCTGATTCCCGAGCACGCCAGAAAAGAGCTAAATCTTATTCTCGTTTCTCATATGGACGAAGTTCTAGGAGAGGCTTTGATAGGTAAGGCAAAAGCTCAAGTCGTGCTTCAGGAGACATAGCAGAAAAAGTCAAAATGCAAATTGCAAATTGCAAAATTCTAAACCAATGATCAAAAGCTGATCGACAATAGATTTCTTTGTTGTAGCTGCTCAATTTGTTGGGCCTCAAAATCAAACCTGGATTTTTTAAAGAAATTTTTGAAAATTAAGTAGAAAAATAAAAGGGAAAGTCGGGGGAGTATAGAACTCTAATAAAGAAGCACTTTTTACCAAGTAGAGCACCTTTAAAATTTGTTAAGAATCATATTGAAGGACAAGTTTGAGAGTCTAGGACGGCAGACGAAACTCCCCGAGGATTTATGGTTTAGCATGATGAATCATGCCAAGCTTGAGGGATTGTCGGGTGAGCTGGCAGAAGTTGTCAACTATGAAGAGAGGCTTCTATTCAGGGAAAATCTCTCTTAGGGATGCCCCAGTGGGGCGTGGCAACGATGCGAAGGCTGTTCTAGGCTCTCTTTTTTCCATGCATTTTTACTCCGCTGTTTCTTCTTAGGCATCTGATCTGCATAGGTTGACCGAGGACGTAGAGGCAGAGCTTGCTCTGCCAAGAGGCGTAGGACAAAGCAAGCTTTGTCACTACAATATGGTGCAGATTGGCATTAATCATGAATTTTCGATCGGCCTCTTACACGGCTGTCTCAAAGAAGTCATTCTATTCTTGTCCGCGTTATGATATATAGCATTTAGAGTGCATAGTCATCGAGGGGCAGCGATGAAATCTATTTGGCCTTTTGTGATTCTCTTTGTCATAGGTTTGGTTACTTTGATAGTTGCGCGCCTTCTTATTGTCCGGGTAATGGAGAAGCCTGAAGAGAAAGAAAAAACAGAGCAGCCTGGCACAAAAAGAAAGGACTAGCCGATGACGTCTTCGCCGGGCCGTATCCACTACGCCTGGGCTATACTTGCCGCCGTAACGTTGGCTGTGTTTGGAGCTCTAGGCTTAGCGCGGTTCGGCTATACGGTTGTGCTTCCTGCTATGCAAAAAGGCTTGAGCTTGAATAACACACAAGCAGGCATGCTTGCGACGGCGAACCTAGTTGGTTACGTTGCCTTATCCGCCATCGGTGGAGCTCTTGCGGCGCACTCCGGCCCGCGGGCGGTGGTCATAATTGGTCTTGCTGTGGTCGGTGTTGCGATGCTGCTCACGGGTTTGACCACTGGGTTTTTCTCAGCGATGGTTTGGCGGACGGCGGCAGGTATTGGTAGCGGCGCCGCCAACGTGACGGTTATGGGGATGCTGTCGGCATGGTTTGCGCCGAAAAGACGCGGTCTTGCCACAGGCATTGCCGTGGCGGGTTCGTCTCTTGCTCTGATTTTTGCCGGACCTCTTGTTCCTCGTATTTTGGCTGCTTACGGTACGAATGGTTGGCGCATCTGCTGGTTTATCTTCGGCTTCTTGACGCTTTTGATTGCCGCGGGCGGTTTCCTGATTTTGCGCAATCACCCCGCTGACGTTAGGCTAAGACCCTTCGGTGCTGATTCCGAGAATTTCGCAATTGATCCGGTCGAGTCTGAGGAAGAAGGGCTTCAGTGGGGTCGAGTGTATGCTTCAGCCTCGGTGTGGCATCTGGGTCTGGTCTATGTTGCTTTTGGCTTTTCCTACATCATATACATGACTTTCTTTGTAAAAAGGCTAGTCGCCGAAGGTGGATACACACCGGAAGCAGCCGGAGGGCTTTTCATGATCATGGGCTGGTTCAGTCTACTGTGCGGCCTGATCTGGGGCTCGGTCTCGGACGCAATCGGCCGGAAATGGGCGCTGGTTATTGTCTATCTGATTCACGCCGTTGCTTTCAGTCTCTTTGCACTGTGGCCTTCACCGGTCGGCTTCACAATCTCAGCGGTTTTGTTTGGTCTGACAGCCTGGAGCATTCCGGCAATAATGGCTGCTACATGCGGTGACATACTAGGATCAAGGTTAGCTCCGGCGGCCCTTGGTTTCATCACCCTTTTCTTCGGCATCGGGCAAGCCATTGGACCAAGCATCGCCGGCGTGATGGCCGACACCACCGGATCTTTCTACTTCGCCTTCCTGCTCGCCGGAGCTGTGGCCCTTCTCGGCGCAGTAGGTGCCTCGACGCTTCATGCCGCTTCAACGGTCTCAAAAACCAAACAAAAATAGAGACAGCTCCCGTATTTATGACATAAGCAAAAAGGTCAAAATGCAGGATCGGCCCATAAATACGCCACTTTGTCCTGGCTCGACAAGTCGATTCCCCTATGGTATTTTCTGAATCAGAACAGAGGCACAGTTGTCTTCCCAAGCTAACCATGAAGATTTCACAGAATATAGACATAAACTGCAGGTCCGAAAAGGTTTTCTTCTGGCTCAACGATCCGGAGAGAGCGATGGTTTGGATGTCTAGTGTTTCAAAAACCGAGCTATTGCATAAGACTCCGGACATGATCGGAACGACCTTTCGTGAGATCGTCGAGGAAGACGGACGTGGGACGGAGTTGCAGGGCGTTGTTACAGAGTACAAACCGAATCAACTGATATCGTTTCATTTGAGTGGGCAGTTGAACCCGGATATTGCGGCAGATTCAGATGATAGGCGCAGGAATTTTGACTTTAGGCAAGGAAGACGGTGCTTTTTTGCACAGGCGTACTTGATGTACGCCGAGCACAAAAAAGTGCCGGCTGACACAGCATAAAGTCAAAATAACAAGCCTAGCGCTGAATTCTACTGCAATATCCGGGTCTAATGTGGTTGATGTGGAATATTGCCTTGAAGAAATCGAAAATTGCACTCGTTTGACGCAAAATGCGGATATTCGTTTCAAGTCCTTCATGAAAGTCCTGAGCTTTCTTATTTGGCCATTGTTCAAGAAGAAGATTATGGGTCAGTCGCAACAGGAATTCGCTAAGTTGAAAGAACTTTGTGAGCGCGGTGCCTCAAGCTAAGGGCTGCGTGCCACCTCTAGTCTGAGAAGGAGGAGAACGACATGTCTACCCAGACCACTAAGATACTTATCGGCGGAGCGCTCTTGCTGCATGGACTTGGTCACGGGGGTGCGTTTGGAGCCCTGATCTGGATATGGCGTTTCCCGGGGACTGACACCGGCAGCTGGCGGCCCGCTCGGTCATGGCTGTTTCCTTCACTTGCAGGGCCGGTGGCCGGAACGGTGGCAAGCATCTTCTGGGTCCTATCCGCGATTGGATTTGTCGCGGCATCCATGTCTTTCTGGGGTGTGCTCCTGCCGGGAGACGTGTGGAGGCAACTTGCTCTTGCTTCCTCGATCGTCTCGACCCTCGGCATCGTGCTCTTCTTCGGAACATGGCCCGCTTTCAACATGCTCGCCGCCCTCACAGTAAACATCGCGGTATTCGTGACTCAGCTCTGGCTGAACTGGCCTCCGCAGTCAATGTTCGGGAAGTGAGGGTGTCTCCGGCAATTTTGCATATTTGACACGTATGCATCAATGATATATACTGATGCATATAACACATGAATATATCTGAGAGGCGAAATTATGAGGACAACACTAAACATCAAGGACGAGCTGCTTGAAAAGGCATCAAAATTGACCGGCATCAAGGAAAAGACATCCTTGGTCAGGCTCGGACTGGAAGTTTTGATAGCGAGGGAAAGCAGCAAGAGGCTCGCCGAGCTGGGAGGAACTGAAAAGAAATTGAAGATAGTACCTCGCAGAAGAGTGGCAGACATATAAACATGGTTCTCGTTGACACTTCAGTGTGGGTGGCACACTTACGGGAAGGAAATACCGGGCTTGAAATGCTGCTGAATGACGGCGAGGTTGTCTGTCATCCTTTCATTATCGGTGAACTCGCGTGTGGAAATCTCGGCACCAGATCTGAAATACTCTCGCTTCTTCAGGCGCTTCCCATGGCAATCCAAGCAGAACATGAAGAAATAATGCACTTCATCGAAGACCACCGGCTCATGGGGAAAGGTTTAGGATACATCGATATTCATCTGCTTGCTTCTGCTCTATTGACCCAAGATCCGCTATGGACATTCGACAAGAAACTGAATGCGGTTTCCTCAAGACTGGGATTAGAGTTTGATATAGAATAGCCGGCGTTGTTATCACAAACTCCCCTAAATATCTCTCCGGTTGAAGATGTAGATTGCACTTGCCAGTACAAAAATAACGTGCCCGATAGAATAGACGATCATCCAGGGGCTTGGTGTTGATATGCTGGCAAATGGGCCCATGGCTTGCGGGAGCAGATTGATGGCCGCCGGCAAGACCAGACTTACTACCTTCCGGTAGATCGCATCCGACGGCATTATTAGGCTGATAACGATCCCGAGATTCACCGCAACGCGGCTGGTGAACATAGCCCCGATTTGCTCCACGAATCCACCGATTAAGGCGACGGCGTAGAGCAAGAACACGGCCACCCCATTTCCCAGCGTGGGCAGAAATGTCGTACCCAGCATGCTTACCGCCAAGAGCAGGATCGCCTGCAGGATAAAGAGAAGCAGCGCTTGCGGTATGTTGTTCAGATAAAATCCAAGCGTCATCTTGACTAAAATAGCGATGGCCGAGAAGATAAGCAGGCCGAAGCCCGCGATGACCACACTGTGGCCGATAAATTTGCCGAGGACAATCTCAATTCTGCGGATGGGTCTGGGTATTATCGCGTGAAGGAGCCCGTTTTCCACTTCAGCGGAGATGGTGCCAATCGCAGAGAAGATTGCCAGAAAAGCCATGATGAAACTGGCCAAATAGAAACCGAACGATGTAAGCTGACCATGAGCCGCAGACCTAACGAACCGGGGGGTTCCCTCGGTTAAAGCTATCTCGCGGCCTGCAAAATACAATCCGGTTCCGAACAAGGCCAGAAAGACAATGGCCAGAAGAAGAGCTGCCGCAAGCAGCTTCTTTCGTAACGCTTCGCGAATGGTCATACGGGCAATGGCGATCATGAGCGACCATCACCCTGCACAAGTTCAACAAAGAGATCCTCGAGGGAGTGCTGCTTGATATTGAGTTCGTAGAGCTCTCCTCCGGTTTGCACGACGGCCTTCGCCAATCTTGGAACATCCTCCATAGAAGCGACTGCCACTGAAATGCTCGAGCCCTCGGCAAGGACAATCCTTCCGATCTTCGCGAGCTCTTCTTCTATCTCCCCGGTAAGGTTTCCGACCTGAAGGTCAACTTCAATGCCGTGAGCAAGGAGGTCCGAGAGTTTGCCGCCGGCGATGATCCGCCCCTTGTTGATTATCGCCACTTCGTCGCAGATCATCTCAACCTCGCTCAACAAGTGGCTGTTGAGAAAGACGGTTTTCCCTTGCCGCCTCAGATCCAGGAGGATTTCTCTCACCTCTCGCCGGCCGATCGGATCGAGCGCCGAGGTTGGTTCATCGAGAAACAAGAGATCCGGATTGCCCAGGAGTGCACAGGCGATACCGAGACGCTGCTGCATCCCTTTGCTGTATGCTTTGATGCGCTGATCTTCACCTTCATCCAGCTTCAATAGTCTCAAGACTTCCGGGATGCGTTTGCGTCGCTGATCAGACGGCATTTTGCAGAGCGATCCGTGGAAATCAAGGAGTTCTCTTCCCGTGAGGAAATCCTGATACTTGAAATTCTCGGGCAAAAAGCCGAGCCGCTTTCTGGCCTCAAGATCACCCAGAGGCTGGCCGAGGATGTTCGCTTTGCCTGAGCTGGCGTGGATAAGTCCGACAAGCATCTTTATCAGTGTGCTTTTGCCTGCTCCGTTCGGTCCAAGAAAGCCGAAGATTTGCCCCTCGGATACCGAGAGGCAAATCTCCTCACATCCAACAGTCTTCCCGTATGATTTGGATAAACGATCAGTCTCTATAATCATATCGCTGACTATTTTACTTCATCTGAGATGCAATGCCCACCGCTTCGTCCAGAGAGAGCGCTCCTTGGACAACCGAAATGACTCCATCTTCCGGCCAGATCAGCGCTCCGCTATTCCAATCGCGATCCTCGTGTCTTGGGGATGAGACAAAGACTCCTTTGGCGCCGTTGACGGTTACTTCTTTCGAACTGCCTTCAATACTTGGGATTATCATCGTGTGCTGCCAATCATTCACGGCGGCCAGTTTTTGTCTAAGGTCTCTCGGAAGCACTTCAAGACCGAGCAGCGCATCGCGGATCTCATTTACGTCAACGCCATCGGGAACTACGATCTCAGGACTTCTGGTCTGGGCGATCATCAGCGGTCTTGAGTCCTGCGCCGCCGCGGGATATTCCGCAGTTATTCCAGCCGGAGTGTTGATGGCGAAGGTCTTGCCGTCAATTGTCTGAGGAAGTAATTTGTTGCCGCCCATGGAAGTGATAAGCGTGTTTACTTTGTTGACGTCCAGAGTGAATTTTATCTTCATCGCCGGTTGCATCCTGAAAGTCGGTGTCCCATAGCCGGCCAGGGCCTTATCGGGTATGTTAAGGGAGAAATCCACACTTTCCGCCGCTTCTTCCGAACTGACGATTCTCATCTCTGTTCTTCCCTCAACAGCGACATCTCCGAGGTTTTGAATGTGAATGTCCTTTCCGCCTTTTTCCATCGCCTGCTCCAAGCCGGCAAGGTCTTGGCGGGAGATAGTAACAGTCTCAACTTTCTCCACCCTAAAAACACTCAAGAAATCCGCTACCGCCGAGCGCACAGCTCCAATGCTAAACAGGCCGGCCATCAAAATCAGAGCAGCTGCGGCAACGGCAATCTTCATGTATTTGCTCATAGTTTCACCGACTCCTTTCAGTAGACTATGTTTGTTCTCCCTCTCATAACGTTCAATCAACTTACTCCAGGCTTCATTTGTATCAGGGTTGAGCTTTTGAGCTTTGTCATTGTAGCAGGCTAGGCTCAATCTGATAGATTCTGTTTGTTCTTTGAGTTCATCAAGAGCACTCTGACATTTTTTGCAGGCGGCGAGGTGCATTTCCATCTTCCAACGCCGCTCGCCGACGATTTCGTGGTCAAGGTAAGCTAGAAGTTCTTCTTGGTCGAAGCACATTTCTTACACCTCCTTCTTGTTGCCGTATATTTCCATAAATTTTGCTTGCGCCCGCACAAGTATCGTTCCCACCGACGATTTTTTCACGCCGATCGCCTCCCCGATCTCTTCGTAGCTGTAACCAGCCGCCCTAAGCAGCAGGCACAGACGGTCCCGGCTCTCAAGCCGTCCAAGAGTTCTTTTTGCCTCAGCGAGTCCTTCGATTTCAACTGTGTGATCTTCAGCGGAATCAGCTGTATTTGGCGTGAGCGCCCCGCTCTTGGTCTCCCGCTCCCGCCGGCTCTTCTCGCTTCGAAGATAGTTGAAGGCCAGATTGGCCGCGACCTTGTTCAACCATGCGGAAATATTCGTTTGTTCCGCGGGTGGTGAGTACAAGAGTTTCATGAAAGCTTCCTGGGTCACATCCTCGGCGGCTGCCGGATCGGCCAGAAGATAACTGGTCCATCGAAAGACGCCCGCGTAGTGCGCCTCAAAAAGCTCTCTAAAATCCGGCGCTCCCGGGATAATTCTTAGTCTCCCGTGTCCCGGTCCTATCCGCGCATCTCTCTTGCGCGCCTTTTCAGCCATTTGGCCTCCGATGGTCTTTGGTTTTACGCTGAAATTCTTCTGTCCTGCAATTGGGCAAGGCCGGTCTTTTTGGATTCTTGAGTTCCAAACAATAAACACATCCGGAACCAATTTTGTGACAAAATTCTGTCGAAATCCGGAAAATAATAATGTTTCTTCTATCACTTTACCAGATTCTGAACCCGGATATTGTAATAGAACTCAGCGCTAGGCTTGTTATTTTGGTTTTATGCTGCGTCACCCGGCACTTTTTTGTGCTCGTCGTACATCAAGTACGCCTGCGCAAAAAAGCACCGTCTTCCTTGCCTAAAGCCAAAATTCCTGCGCCTATCATCCAAGCCTATCGCAATATCCGGGTCGAAATTCCTGATTTCTCCTATTGACTCTACCCTTGGGGTAGTTCTTATGCTTACAATTAGACCGGTCTTAATGTTGTTGTTCAGCTAGAGAGAGGGGAACAATGTATAGCATTGGCGAGTTCTCAAGGATTTCGGGTCTGTCCATTAAGGCGCTTCGCCTCTATCACGAGAAAGAAATCCTAGTTCCGAGCATGGTTGACGACCAATCAGGCTATCGCTACTACGATCATAAGAATGTTGAGCGGGCCAGGATTATCTCGCACTTGCGGGAGATGGAATTCAGTCTCAGCGATATTGCAGAGATGCTTGAAGGCACTGACGACGAAGCCGACGTCGTTGACTTTTTTGAAAAGCGCAAAGAAGAGATTCTTTCGAGGATTCGCCGCCAGAAAAACATTGTCAGAGATCTTGAGCTAATCATTAAGCGAGAAAAGGAGGCCGCTATGGCCGCGAATAACCTGGGTTTTGAAGTTGAAGAGAAGGAGCTTGATACGATCCTCATCGCCGGAATCCGGTTCAAGGGTAAGTACGATGACGTCGGCGGTAGGTTCGGGGAGATTGCCAAACATATGGGTAGAAACATCGCTGGAAAGGCATTCGATCTCTACTATGACACCGAATTTAAGGAAGATGACGCCGACATTGAAGCCTGCTTCCCGGTAAGGAAGGGCAAGAATGTAGATGGGATTTCCGTGCGCGAGCTGCCCGGCGGGCGCTGTGTGTCGCTCATCCACAAAGGTCCTTATGAAACCCTTAGCCGGAGCTATGAAAAGATCATGGCATACATCAAAGAAAAAGGCTATCGGACCAAGCTCCCCAGCAGGGAAGTCTATCTAAAAGGTCCGGGGATGATTTTCAGAGGGAACCCCGAGAATTACCTTACCGAGATCCAGATTTTGATCGACTAGATGCGGATTGACGCGGATGAAGCCGGATCACGGGATCGCTAGTTTCAGCATTGTAGCTGCAAAGCTTGCTTTGCCTCTGGTGATGAGTGATGAGTGATGAGTGAAAAAAGCTTTTAAGGCCGGATTTCTCACTCTCTCACTTGATCACTCTCTCACTACTGAGCAGAGCAAGCTCTGCCGTTACAGTTTGGCGGGCATGGTTCGTTCGGGGAACGAACCCTACAGTTGCACAATCGACACAACGAATTTGTCATTCCCGTGAAAACGGGAATCCAGGGTTCTAACGTCCTGCTTTCGCTAGAGCACTTCCAACCTGCGAAATCGAGAATCAGGGAGGGAACAAGAATGAAAAGGAAATTGGTGATTGTATTATTGGCGGTAATCGCCTTATTGGCGGCGGTAGGTGCTGTGTTTTATGTGATGATGTCGAGGCCTACCTATAAACCTGGCACGTTGAGAGGGCGAAGCGACGTTCAAGCCTTCACCAATCCTCCTCCTCAGCGTGTGGTGCCGGAAGGATACTGGCAGGTGGATAAGAAGACAAAAATCTATCATTTCTCAAAAGGGAAGGGCGAGCCGGTTCTGGTGATTCACGGCGGTCCCGGCATTCCTCCGCTTCAGTCTTGGGCCGCGCTGAACCAGATGAACGGATACAAGTTCTATTACTATCATCAAAGAGGATGCGGCAAATCGACACGTCCTTTCGATAAATTCGAATCCGCCAATTACTATAAGAATATGACGTCTCTGATCGGCGAGCTTGGCATGGAGCAGCAGCTTGCGGACATTGAACGCATACGAAAAATTCTCAAGGCGGACAAGATCACGCTGGTCGGCCATTCCTACGGCGGCTTCATTGCCACGCTTTATGCAATTGAATTTCCTGGGCACGTTAAGAAAATGGTTCTCATCTCACCGGCTGGTGTGCTGAAACTTCCACCCGACAAGGCAGGCATGGACGTGGTGAAAAAATATCTTTCCGACCAGGGCAAAAAGGACTTTGACGCTTGGAACAAAAAATATTTCGATTATGGAAAGATATTCACAAAGGACGAGAAGGAACTGGCGAAGCTCAACATTGAATATGACAAATTCTTTGTGGAGGCTTCCCAGGCAAAAGGTGCCGGCGTCCCCCAGCATATCTCGGGGGAGCTGGGGCAGGTTGGCCAGATTGGCGGATGGTCTGTACATGGTATATATTTGAGTCTGGGAAGGACATATGACTACAGGGAAGACCTAAAGAAAATCACTGCAGATACCCTGGTTGTCTACGGCGAAAAGGATGTCTATCCGGCAAGCATCAGTGAGGAATACGCAGAACTGATTCCGAATGCCAAGAAGAAGATGATTCCCGGAGTAGGCCATTTCGCATTTGATGAAGACCCAGAGGGTTTTGCCCAGTTGCTGAACGAGTTCTTGCGCGAGCGGTAGCCTGTTCTTTAAGTCCCCCTTGAAGGCCCGAGTTTGAAAGTCCCCTTTGCAAAGGGGGATATAGGGGGATTTCCGTGACCAAGCACACGCGTGATGGAAGGTGGGCAGATTAGTGTCTGAATTGCTGCAAGAGATTGCCAAAAAAGAGACTGATATTGATGAAATCGCGGATAGGGTGATCAACAATCCCGAACTGCTTTCGGAAGTCTTCCAGGGACTTGAGTCCGACACAGCGCGGATCAAGTATGGCTCTGAAAAAGTTCTTCGCCTGATCAGCGAGAAAGAGCCAAAAATCCTCTATCCTCACTTTGATTTCTTTGCAAGCCTGCTTGACAACGAAAACAATTTTCTAAAGTGGGGCGCGATCATCACTATCGCCAATCTCGCCGCGGCGGATTCAGAAGGCAAGTTTGAGAAGATTTTCAACAAATACTTTGCACCTATTCCCGGGCCCAAGTTGATTCCCGCGGGCAACGTAATCGGAAGCGCAGCCAAAATAGCGTTGGCAAAACCCCAACTCACGGACAAGATCGCCAACGAAGTATTGAAGGTCGAAAAAGCGAAGTACCAGACAACGGAATGCCGAAATATTGCTCTCGGCCACGCCATAAAGTTATTCGACCGTTTTTTTGACCAGATCACGGACAAAGAGCCGGTAATCAACCTTGTTCGAAAGCAGCTCAAGAACACCAGAAACGCAACCAGAAAGAAAGCCGAAAAATTCTTAGACAAGCACAATCTTTAAACATCTTCACCATCCGCGCGCACTGTGCACGGCTTGCCTGGACGCTATGGCCTCGCTGCTACTGCTATTAGCTCGACAAAGCCATCCTCATGTGATATTTTCTGAATCAGAACAGAAGTGCAATTGCCAAAAAGAGCCCTTATTCGTGGTAGTGAAAAGGCTTATTGCCGTCATCTAATCTGGTCAGGCAAGTCATTTGCACCGTAGGACAGGCGTCCCGCCTGTCAGAGTAATGGGCGGCAGGCAAGGCTAGCTGGTTTTTCAATTGGCAAGAGTGGCAATGACTGGATTGAGGACCGCCTTTTATTTCGACCTTGGTATCGGCTCCAACTGCTTCAGCCACTTCAATTAGTATATGCAGCGGCTAACTGGTTCTCTCAGCTCACTAACACCCTTTTGGGCATACACTAATTTCACATCGGGCCCACCTTCTCTCTACCGCCTTCGTAAAGTATCATTCCATGCTTTATGCCATTCCTGCGTCTCCTTGCTTCTTGGTCAAGGAGAATCGATCAAATTTATCAGTCGGCAAGTCGGCGATGCCAGCGCAAACAATTAACGCTTGATATCTATTCACATCTTATGGAAAGTGCTGAAAAACAAGCGATGTAAGGCTACAAGAGCTGTTAATGAGTTCTGATTTATTTGCCAATGAAACCCCTAGTCAAATGCCTTGAATTCTGCTCGGTTTGCTTGCGCAGCACTGTAACAATATTTAATATTTACCGGCTAGCGCTATTTAAATATAGATCTATACTTGATTTATAATTAATTTATAATTAGGTTAAATATAAATCTACAATTAGTTTATAATTAGGTTATAATTAATAACTATGCAAAGGAAAATTATCGAAAAGGCTCCTGAGATCACAAATTTGTCTGAAATTCATTGGCTAATGGACGAGATCAATGATCTCGGTGCTATTGTCAAAAGAGCCAATGACGATTATCTCTATTGGGATAAATTCAAGCACTTATCCTTCCCAAAAGAAATTGGCATGAAAGATCTTTGGGGTATATTAAAGCTAACCCGCTTAGCGCAACTAAAAAGAATTCCGTTGACATCGACAACCGGAGATGACTTTGGTTTTTGGTTGCCAGACAAAGCCCAGCGCTTACTGCGTGAATTTGATCTTCACCTCGCCGGTGAGATTGCCATCCAAGAGCCTGTAATAAACCCATCTTCAAAACAACAATATATAATCAGCTCGCTCATGGAAGAAGCTATTGCATCAAGCCAGATTGAAGGTGCCGCAACAAGCAGAAAGGTAGCGAAGGAGCTTCTTAGAACCGGAAGAAAGCCCGCGAATCACGCAGAAAAAATGATTTTCAACAATTATGTGACAATCCAAAAAATTACTAAGATGCAAGGAGAGAAGTTAACGCCGGACATGATCCTAGATCTTCAAGAATCACTTACAGAAGGAACCTTGGAAGATTCAAGTTATTCAGGTGCATTTAGAAAAACCGATGATGTGTATGTAATTGATGATCGTAAGAATGAAATATTGCATGAACCCCCTCCCGCAAGAGACTTGCCGAAGCGTTTAGCCTTAATGTGTGAATTTGCGAATACGGACAAGTATGACGGTGGTTTTATACACCCGATAATCAAGGCGATACTTCTTCATTTTTGGCTTGCGTATGACCATCCTTTTGTTGACGGTAACGGCCGCACGGCAAGAGCAATTTTTTATTGGTATATGTTGTCAAACGGGTATTGGATGTTCGAGTATTTATCAATTTCTCGACATATATTAATTTCCCGGGGACAGTACGAACGAGCATACATATATGCGGAACAAGACGGCTTTGATGCCACTTATTTTGTTATGTACCATTTGGGAATCATAGAGAAAGCGTTGATCGATCTGCAACACTACCTTGACCGCAAGCAAGAAGAGCAGAAGAAAGTCTTTTTTCTTCTTAGAGGCAAGGTCGATATCAATCAAAGACAGCAAGCATTAATTAAGCATGCTCTTGGCAATCCCGGGTTCGCTTATACCATAGAATCTCATCGAAACTCACATGGTGTATCATATCCCACGGCCAGACAAGACCTTATCTCACTGGCTGACCAAGGCTTGCTTGTCATCGACAAATCTAAAAGAAGCTGGCGGTTCTTGGCACCTGACGACTTGCCGGCGAGACTCAGTTAATCGACCTTTCCTTGACAGCAAATTATTTCTGCCTCTTTTCTGGATCCCAAAAAATACAGATTCAGCAGTTACCCGGCAATGTCTGGATACGCAAAACCCCCATCCTGCACTCTCAACCGACTTCATCCTTACTCAGTCTGCAAAAACTAGGGTCGCGGCGGCAAAACGATACGGAGACTTCGAGTTGCTCGACTTCTTATGCTGAAGGTAGTAGTCTATATTTGCTTATTATACAGACTGTATGATCATTGTTATGCGCATCGAGAGGGATGGGTTTGGCGGATGAACCTGGAAGCGAATCTGAACCCGGAAACGGGGTCAGAAACGGGGTCAGGTCTTTAATCTTGACATCAGTTGGGCGTTATGATAGACAAGAACCATGGCACGCCCACTTAGAATCGAGTATCCTGGAGCGCTCTATCACATAACCTCCAGGGGAAATGCAAAGAATCCGATATTTGTAGATAAAAAAGACAAGGAATCATTCCTCGATATCCTGCATACCGTTGTCAAGAAATATAACTTGATCTGCCACGCTTATTGCTTGATGGACAATCACTATCACTTGCTTATTGAGACACCTGAAGCAAATCTCTCAAAAGGTATCAGACAGCTAAATGGTGTCTACACCCAAAGATTCAATAGACGCCACAAAAGAACCGGACATGTTTTTGAAGGAAGATACAAAGCAATTCTAGTTGACAGAGATAGTTATCTCTTGGAGGTTGCCCGCTACATCGTACTAAATCCTGTAAGAGCAAGGATAGTCGATGATCCCAGACAATACAGATTCAGCAGTTACCCGGCAACATCTGGACAGGCAAAACCTCATCTCGCACTCTCAACCGACTTTATCCTTGCTCAATTCGCGAAGACCAGAGCGGCGGCGGCAAAACGGTACAGAGCTTTTGTAAAAGACGGCATCGGTGAGACATCCATCCTGAAGAAGACCAAAGGCCAAGTCCTTTTGGGTGATGAGGATTTCGTTAAGCGCTTTACCTATTATCTCGCCGGAGAAATTGATTCAAAAGAAATTCCCAAAAGCCAGAGACTTGCCGGGCGGCCGTCTCTAGAAAGCCTGTTTAATCCCGGAATGGTCTTGGACAAGGCGAAAAGAGACGATGCAATTCACAAAGCTGTTGAGGAGCATGGATATGCCCAAAAGGAGATCGCCGATCACCTGAAATTGCATTACTCGACAGTGAGCAGGATTATGACAGAAAATGGCAAAAGAGCAAAAGTAAAGACTTGACCCTCCAACCCCAAGGTTGGAGGCAATCCTAGTTCTTTGTAGGCCTTTGGAATCGTGCCAAAAAGGAGTCTTCTTGCCGGAATATCCTGATATTACGGTCTATATCGAACACCTCGCGGCTCTATTTCAGGGGCAATCTCTGCAGCAAGTGCGGCTGGCAAGCCCTTTTCTGCTGCGCACATTCGATCCGCCTATCACATCAATCGAGAACAAGAAAGTGCTGGGTGTTGAGCGGATCGGCAAACGCATCGTGTTTGTTCTTGAAGACGATTTCTTCCTTGTATTGCATCTAATGATAGCTGGACGCCTTCACTGGCGCGACCAAGGAAGCAAGATTCCGGGCAGGCTAGGGTTGGCCGCCTTTGATTTTCCAAGCGGCACGCTGTTGCTGACTGAAGCGGGAGCCAAAAAACGAGCATCGCTTCATCTAATCAAGGGACGCGAGAACCTCCAACAGTTTGATCAGGGTGGTCTGGATGTTTTCGCCGCCCCGGTTGAAGAATTCAGCCGGAGACTGACGTCTGAAAATCACACTCTGAAGCGTGCGCTCACCGACCCCAGACTATTCAGTGGGATTGGAAACGCCTACTCCGATGAGATACTTCACCGCGCCGGACTGTCGCCCGTCCAACTAACTAAGAAGATGACGAGCGAGCAAATCGGAGAACTCTTTGACGCGACCAAAGAGACTCTTTTTAAATGGACACAGCGCTTGCGTGCGGAAGCGGGAGACAAATTTCCTGAGAATGTGACGGCTTTCCGCGATGATATGGCGGTGCATGGCCGCTACGGCAAGCCTTGTCCCAAATGCGGAATGTCTGTCAGGCGAATCCGGTATGCGTCCAACGAAACCAACTATTGTCCGAAATGTCAGACCGGCGGCAAGCTGCTGGCGGATAGAGCTCTATCGCGGCTTCTAAAAGAAGATTGGCCAAAATCTTTGGAGGAACTTGAAGACTTAAAGTGAAATAGTCATAAGTTATTGCGACGCAAGAAAACGGGAGGATATCTCATGAACGTTCAGATCGAATATTGCTCGGTGTGAAACTACCAGCCAAAAGCCGCCAGTCTGGCGGGCGAATTCCGGGAAGCGTTCGGTGTTGAGCCGGAGCTGGTTGCAGGAAGCGGAGGCGTCTTTAACGTTACCGTCGATGGGAAGCTGGTTTTTTCAAAGTCCGCCACCGGCCGGTTTCCCGAGCCGGGCGAAGTTGTTCAAAAAGTCACGACCTAGAGAAAGGAAGGGCCTTGGCCGAGTCATTCGTAGTCGCAAAGGATCTTCACAAGAGCTTCGATGGTCTGAAAGCGGTTGGCGGCGTCTCCTTCACAATATACAAGGGGGAGATTTTCGGACTTCTGGGCCCTAACGGCGCTGGGAAAACCACCACTATCCGCATGTTGTCAACCGTGTTGGAGCCTGACCGCGGGGACATCACCATCGGCGGCTATTCCGTGCTGCGAAACGGCGACGAAGCCCGCCGCCTCATCGGCGTTTGCCCCCAGGACCTGGCGCTCTACGAAGACCTTTCCGCTCTTGATAACTTGATCTTTTTTGGCCGAATGGAAGGTCTAGACAGCAAAGCAGCACGAAGCCAGGCGATGGGCAATCTCGAATTGGTGGGGCTGGAAGAAAGAGCCAAGGAGAAGGTCGCCAAATTCTCGGGAGGTATGAAGCGGCGCATTAACCTGGCAATTGCACTGATGGGGCGCCCGCAACTCCTCTTTCTGGATGAACCCACGGTCGGTATCGACCCTCAATCTCGTAATAACATCTTTGACACCATCGAGGGTCTTCAGAAGCAGGGAATGACTGTTCTCTACACCACTCACTATATGGAAGAAGCTGACCGTCTCTGTGAACGTGTCGCAATCGTGGATGGGGGACAGATAATCGCCCTGGACACTCCTCATCAATTAAAAAGCCAAATTGGTTCGCCGGACAAAGTGACTCTGGAAGACGTCTTCCTGAACAAGACCGGCAGAAGTCTTAGGGATTAGCGGAGACATGATAAAATCCTTCTTGGTCGCGCTACACGAGATTCGTATCTACCTCCAGGACAAGGGAGACCTTGCCTTCAGCCTACTCCTGCCCATAGCCATCTTTTCCTTGATGTACGGCGCTTTCGGCAGCAGCTCTCTCTTTCACGGGACCGCCTATGTGGTAAACCAAGATTCCGGCAAAAGCTACTCGACCGATTTCATTAAGCGACTCAAGAAACTGGACAACCTTGACGTCGAACTGCTTTCCGCTTCAGAGGCGGACGCGAAACTCAAACGATCCGACCTGCCCATGGTCATCTTCATAACCAAGGGATTTTCAAAAGATCTAGCCTCTGGCAAACAGGCGCAACTTGTATTTAAGCAAAGAGGTAACGGCAGTCAGGAGAGTCAGATAGTCGCCAGCCTGGTTCGCGGCAAAGCAGCGGAGATCGATCAAGAATTCCAGGTGCAGCGCCGGGTCAAGAAAGCATTGACCGGCCAAGGAGTTTCCCAAAGCAGCATAAGGGCTACAACTAAGCAGTTCCTCGACAGGGAGCGCGAAAATCCGACCGTCCAAGTCAAGGACGCAACGGTCGGTACCAAGCCTGACCCGGTCAAGCAATTCTTGCCTGGCGTCATCTCCATGTTTGTCCTTTTTGCTGTAACCATGAACGCCAGCGCCCTGGTTGAAGAACGCAGGAGAGGGACTCTGGAAAAGTTGCTTACCACGCAGCTCAGCGTTGGAGAGCTTTTTACCGGCAAGTTCTTAGCGGGTATGCTCCGTGGTCTTCTCCAGACACTGATTCTGCTAATCCTAAGCTATATCGTCTTTCAACTGTTCACTCCTTTGATGTTCATTCAACTCATAGTGGTTGCGCTGCTTTTCACCGCAGCTGCAAGTGCCATCGGGCTTGTGATTGCATCTATTGCGCGCACGCCTGACCAGACGGTCTGGATGGCGGTCTTCTTCACCATGGGTACGAGCATGCTGGGCGGCACTTTTTTTGAAGTTCCAAAGGAATCCGCTCTGAACATTGTGAGCAAGGCCTCAATCAATACCTATGTTAATCAGGCCCTGAAAGGCATAATGGTCAAAGGTGACTCTCTGGCTGATGTCGGTGTGCAGCTTGCGATTTTGGCGGGTGTGGCTGTCGTCGGATTGGCGTTGAGCCGCGTCCTTTTTAAAGCTTTACCGGGAGGCAGGTAGAGATATGCGACAACTGAGACATGTCTGGTTTATCGCCTTGAAAGATCTGAAGCTTTTCTTCCTGGACCGGACTGCGTTTCTGATGTTTGTTCTTTTTCCGTTTATGTTCATTACCTTGTTTAGTCTGATGAGCACCGGTGCCGAAGATACGCGGCTTGAGCTCCATCTTGTGACAAGGGAAGAAAAAGGCGGTCTCAGCTACGATATCATTAAATCGATGGAGACCAAAGAAGCATCCCGGCTGAAGCCCGGCGAGCCTAAGATTATCTGGGACAAGGATTATGACAAAGCATACAGGGCGGTCAAACGCCACAAATTGGATGGCTTTCTCGCCTTTCCTTCGGATTTCACTCAGGGTGTGACGGCGGGATACGGGGCCGAGCTGAAAGTGGTGACGGATGCCGAGGCGACAAACGCGAGAGCCGCACTTGACGGACTAGCTCATGGGGTGGCGTCCCAGGTTGGTGTAGAGCAAGTTGCAAATAAGGCTACGATGGGGGTCATGATAGGGCAAATGATGGCAGCGTCCGGCGGCGGTTCTTCGGATTTGACAAATATCGGCTCGATGATCCAGAAAATATTTGCACCTCAACAACCCGCAGGCGCTCAAGCCCAGGAGACCTTCGTTCAATTCAAGACGAAGAAAGTAGGAGAGCGGGAGGCCGAGAACCCGTCTGACTGGGTCATCCCCGGCTATCTTGTCATGTTCGTCTTTTTTGCCGCCGCTATCTCGGCCGAGATGATAGTCCGTGAGCGCCAGAACCATACGTTGGAACGGCTCTTGGCGAGCTCTGTGAAGCAGGAATCCATCCTGGGCGGCGTTTTCTTGGGCAACCTGGCCAAGGGGCTGGTTCAAATTCTGATATTTTGGACGGCGGGCATTCTTGTTTTCAAGGCTGACCTCGGTCTTTCCCCGGCCGCTGTCATCTTACTCTCCATTCTTACTGTTGTCATGTCCGCTGCCTTCGGCGTCATGTTGGCTACTTTTGCCAAGACGCGGCGGAGTGCCGGTTCAATGGCTGTGCTTGCTTCGCTCGTACTTGCGCCGCTGGGAGGATGCTGGTGGCCTCTTTTTATTACGCCAAAATGGATGCAGTCCCTGGCCAAGATAACACCCCACGGCTGGGCGACTACGGGCTTCAACAAGTTGATGATGTTTGGCGGCGATTTCAGCTCGGTGGTACCTGAGATGCTTGCCCTCATCGGGTTTGCGGTCGCCTTCGGCGTCATCGCCGTGGTGCGCTTCAGAGTGAGCGCCGTCGAAACCGCTTAAACTTTTTGCCACATTGTAGCGACAAAGCTTGCTTTGTCCTCGGAATCAAACCAGACTTTTTGCTACATTGCAGCGACAAAAGCTGCTTTGTCCGGACATATTGCGCAGAGCAAGCTCTGCAGCTACTTGCTTTGCGTTTTCACGATCTTGGCCCAGGTGTCGCGCAAAGACACCGTCCGGTTGAAAACAATTGCTCCGTTTGAAGACCGCTCTGAATCGACGCAGAAATAGCCGAGTCGCTCAAATTGATACCGGCTTCCCGGCCAGGCATCCGCAAGGGACGGTTCAACCCGGCAGCCTGTGAGTGTTTCCAGCGACTTTGGATTTAGATTTGCCGTAAAATCTGCGCCTTCCCCGACGTCATCCGGATTTTCCTTGGTGAAGAGATGATCATATAGCCTTGCTTCCGCTTCTAATGAAAGTGACGCGGAAACCCAGTGCAAAGTCGCCTTGACCTTGCGCCTGTCGGGAGAATCTCCGCCGCGGGTTGCGGGATCATACGTGCAGCGCAGCTCCACGACATTGCCGTTAGCATCTTTGACCACGTCTGTGCAGGTGATGTAATAAGCATATCGCAGGCGAACCTCGCGGCCCGGCGCCAGGCGGAAGAATTTCTTCGGCGGCTCTTCCATGAAGTCTTCTTGCTCGATGTAGAGCTCACGGGAGAAGGGAACCTTGCGTGCTCCGGCGTTTGGGTCTTCAGGATTGTTTACGGCATCCAACTCCTCAACCTGACCTTCCGGATAGTTGTCTATTACTATCTTCAAAGGTCTGAGCACAGCCATCACGCGCGGCGATCTGAGGTTCAAGTCCCGGCGCAGATAGTGTTCGAGCAGTGCTATATCGATCGTACTATTGAACTTGTTAATCCCGATGCGCCTGCAAAAGTTCCTGATTGATTCAGGCGAACAGCCCCGGCGGCGCATGCCGCAGATCGTCGGCATCCGCGGGTCGTCCCATCCGCTTACGTGGCCGTCTTTTACCAATCGCAAGAGCTTTCTCTTGCTCAACACGGTGTAAGTGAGATTGAGACGCGCAAACTCAATCTGCTGAGGATGGTAGACATCTAGCTGATCAAGGAACCAGTCATATAAAGGACGATGGTCCGCAAATTCCAGTGTGCAAATTGAATGAGTGATTTTTTCAATTGAATCTTCCAAACCATGGGCCCAGTCATACATCGGGTAAATGCACCATTGATCGCCGGTCCGGGGATGTGCGGCGTGCAGAATGCGATACATCACCGGGTCCCTCATATTCAGATTAGGATGAGCCATGTCAATTTTGGCCCGCAGTGTGCGGGAACCATCAGGAAACTCCCCCGCTCGCATCCGCTCAAACAAATCCATATTTTCGTCTATCGAACGGTCACGGAACGGACTGTTCTTGCCCGGCTCGGTCAAAGTCCCTCGGTGTTCCCTGATTTCCTCCGCGCTCAAGTCGCAGACATATGCTTTGCCTGCCTTGACCAGCCGAACAGCGTATTCATACATCTGTTCAAAATAGTCGGAGGCGTAGAACAGCCTGTCTTCCCAGTCAAAACCCAGCCACCGGACGTCCTCGATAATGGATCTGATATACTCCTCTTCTTCTTTGACCGGATTGGTGTCATCGAAGCGAAGATTGCATAGGCCCTTGTATTCCGCTGCGATCCCAAAATTGAGGCAAATGCTCTTGGCGTGGCCGATGTGCAGATAACCGTTCGGCTCCGGTGGAAATCTGGTATGAACCCGGCCTTCCCACTTGTCTGTCTCCAAGTCCCGAAGGACAATTGTCCGTATGAAGTCAACCGAGGCTGCGGACTCATCTGCAGCCGCAGCCTCGGTTGCACCCATAGCAATGGACTCTCCTTGAATTTTTTCGTTTTCTTCTTTTGCGCCCGGTGTTTTCACAGTTACTTTGCCTCCAAGTCACGGAAGCTGACCGAGAGTTCAGTATGAATAACCGCTTCACCACACTGTAGCGACAAAGCTTGCTTTGTCCTGTATATCCGGCACATGCGGTAGAGCAACTCTGCGCATATGTGGTCGGTCAGCCTCAAATATCATCCTATTATAGCAGCATAAATTGCCCGCATTATAAGCAATGCAGGAACGGCCGTCAACCAGTTGGGTAATGGATGTCATTTTCGCTCTTTGTCAGAGGATTTATTAAGGTGACGGAGAAGAGAATTTCCCATGAAACTCGGCAAAACGCTTTATATAACGGACAGGAATGCCTGGCGGGAATGGCTGATCAAACATCACGCTAAGGAAAGTGAAATCTGGCTGGTCTATTACAAGCAAAAGACCGGCAAACCTCGACTCCCCTACAACGATGCGGTCGAAGAGGCGCTTTGTTTTGGCTGGATAGACAGCACGGTCAAAAAGCTGGATGAAGAAAGCAACGCTCAACGCTTTACACCACGCCGGCCGAACAGCCCGCTTTCAGAAATGAACAAGGAACGAATAAGAAGGCTGATAAAGACGGGCAAGATGACTCCGGCCGGTTTGCTTGCAGCGGGCGATGTTTCAACGGAGAAATTCAGTATTCCCTCCGATATTTTAAAGGCTCTGAAAGCGGATAAGCGGATTTGGGACAACTTTCAAAACTTTCCGGAAAGTTACAAGAGAATTCGCGTCGGCTGGATTGAGGGAGCAAGGAAGCGGCCGGAGGAGTTTGACAAACGCCTCAACTATTTCTTGAGGATGACCGCGAAAAACAAGAGATACGGAATGGTTCAGTAAACGGCCCCGGATTGAAGAGATGTAGAAACAGACCTTCAGGTCTGTTAACCTGCTCACTCATGAAGTCCCTATGCTTGCGACGGCGCCTCCAAGAAATTGCCGGGAAGAGATTTGTAAAATCAATTGATGACTTTCTTGGTATCAACTATACTACTGTTAGCAAAAGTTAATGAAGCGACAGAGCAGGGGGTGAATGCTACCTATAAACAGGGATTAATAACAATTCAGTGCTCCGATTCGTTGTTCTTAAGAGCCGGGAAAAGTGCCGTTTTTTCTGCTGATATGATTTGACGAAGCGAATTCGAACTAGGCGAGTTTTTACAATTGAGGATCATAGTCAAAGGATGGTTTCCATGCATGAGAGCAGTGATTTTGTCCATTTTCGAGAAATAATCAATCAATTTGCAGCTGATCTTGGAGACGAGCATGGAGTAGGCTCCGTTTATTGTGATGAGATCTCTGGAATGTCGGATATTAACGCTATCCGGTTTTTGCAGAAGAGTGAGGGCAATACGGATTGCTTCGGAAGAGATGTTCCTCTTCATCCCGGTCATCAGAATTCCAACGAATGTGACATAGCTGACTGTGTTTGGAAGCGCACTTGTGATAGCTATAGAGGTCCGTCCGTGGTTCCCATCGACAAGGTTCTTGATAGCGTGCCGCAGCAAACGATATCGGATTTGTGTGGTCGAATGGCTTTGCATAAGCAGAGGAGCATTGAGTTCTTATCCGAATGTGCGGTGGGGCTGCAGATGCGGTCATTTCAAAATATATCGGCGGCGACGAGGAAAATGCTGATCGCATCTCCGCAAACAGTCGTCGGCGAGTATCTGGACAACCGTCCGGAGCTAAGATCCTACATATTGGCCGACCATAGCGCTCGTGTTATGAACCGGCTTACAGCCACCTACTATGACTATGAGATCCTCTTCACATCCGACCTGGATGCCTTAATTCGATGGTTTTCTGAGGCACAGTTGTTCTGTGATTCCGGCAACATAGCCTACTATCCAATGATCTATACTTACAAAACTCTTGAGGCCTATGATAAAGATGCACCCGTCTCGGATGAAATGATGCGGGACTTGCCTCGATCAATCGAGCCGAAGATGTTTAGCGTGCCCCATATTTGTCTCCAAGAGGGCGACATCTTACTTAACAAATTTGAGTATCTCCCGATCTTGCATTTTACGCTCCCCGTCATCGAGAATATAGACTTCAATACCCTTTATCAGTTGATGTCGGATTTCCCCAAGGAGCTGACGGCTTTCCGGAGCTTCTTCTATTCAAGGCTGGAGGAATTGCGAACAGCGGTCGTAAGCTCAGTTGATTTTGCGGTGGATTGCCGCAATGTAGAAAGAGAAATACGAGAGCGCATTAGGAAAATTCACTCGGATTGCAGAAAAGTAAAGTTGAACAAGGCTTTTTCTCTCACCGGATGCAGCTTGGCAAATTGGGCGTTGTCGGTGTACTGCTTTAGACAGGAACCGGGTAATGCGTTGAGCGTCCTCGGCCCCGAAGGCGACGTTTGTCCAACCTCAATTGCCTATTCGGAATACCTCACGAATCGCCTTGGATTGAAAGACAGTCCGGTCTACTTCCTATGGTTATTAGGGGAATCTAAGCGCTAAGATACTCTCCGAAGCGGGCGCACCAGAGACCGAAGAATCGCAGACAGTTGCCGCATTTCCGGCCGGGCCGGATAAGATTCCACCCATCTTGAGCCATTACAGACCTGCAGTTATACCTCGGGCGGCGCTGGTTTTTTCTTCCTCAATCCTATGAAAATCAAAACCGCCGAGATTATGATGATGAACGAGAATACGACCGCCAAAACTATTATCAGCCACCATCTTGTGTATCGCGATGTCGCTTCGATCTTTCCACCTTTGATCGGACTTATGTGCCAGGTTGCTCCACCACTCTCAATTTCGTCGGTGTTGGCCTTTGTTATTTTGCCCGGAAGAGTCAGTTTGTAGCTTACTGAGAATGCTTTGGCTATTTGTTCTTCTTCCGGCTTCATCTTGGTTTTTGATTCCGGGAACTCATCGGTATATTTATAGGTTGCAAAGATGAGAGCATCACGCTTTACCAGCTTTGCCTCGATTGACTTGGGTGTGTCGCTGTCCTTGTTTAGTGTCTTGTTGATTTTGTTAAGTTCATCTATATCGTCGAAGTTGAAGATTATCTGATAATGGACCTTGCCTTCTTTGGTATATTTCTTGTACTTGGCGCCCTTCGGCATGTTTTTCTTTAACTCCCCTTCGATGCCTCCCTTGCCCTGCAAGTTTGCCGAAGACTCCAGTGCGCCGACAAAAGTCTCATCGATAGCCAGGTCTTGGATTCTCTCACCCGAGCCGTCGGCGTTTATTTTTGTCTCAAAAGAGGCCGTTATGCAGCCGGGTAGAATAAGGGCCACGGAAAGAACAAGAATCCAGAGCCAGGCAGAAGCTTTCTTCCCAAGAATCATGTGTACATCTCCTTTTTGTGTACGTTTTCAAATGCTACTTAATTTGAAGCGGATAAAACGAAGTTTCAATAATCTTCGATTGTTGCATTCCGATACCTCTAATTTTATTTGACCTCAAGAATTGCCTGGTCTTGCTCAATTTTCATGACGGTCCCGAATTTAGCGGAAATCTTGGAGAGTCTGCCTAGGATTACATTTGCCTCTTCTCCGTGAACGATTCTGGGCTGCCCGAAAGATGTGATATAGACGGGGATCATCGTGGCGCTTAGGGTTTTTTGCTCGGATAACGTGCATTTTAGAATAAATGTCTCCCCGGTCTTCCGGCTGTAATGGTCAAATATGAAATCTCCGAGACTGTAAGCGATCAGCTTTCCTTTGTAAAGTTCAATACCTTGGATTACGTGCGGATGATGTCCCATCACAACGTCGGCTCCAGAGTCGATGCAAATACGGGCAAGGTCGGTCTGATGCTGCACCGGATAGTCTTCATATTCAATTCCCCAATGAAATGAACAGATAACAAAATCAGACTTTTTCTTCGCTTCTTTAATTGCATTAGTCACCAGTTCGGTCTTGGGTCTTGCCGGGGCCACGCCCGCTCTTTGATCGGTGGGATAGAATCCGGGCGGTATCATGTAGGAGAATGCCAAAAAGGCTACTTTTTTCTTTTTTCCCTTTTCACCGGCCGTGAAATAGGCGGGCTTAACGGCTTCATTGATGTTCATCCCGGCTCCGCTATGTCCGATGTTGTTTTTATCGAGCAGCGCAATGGTGTCTTGAAGAGCTTCGGGACCGCAGTCCAGGGCATGGTTGTTTGCCATTGAAACAACGTCTATTCCGGAATTCTTTATGCCGGTCACCGCCGACGTTCTGCCCCGAAAGGTCACGTCTTTTTCCGCGAGCTTGCTTCCTTTGTTTGAGAGGGGACACTCCAGATTTGCCAGGGTTATTTCGCCGCTCTGAAGAATCGGCGCCACGTAACTGAAAGGCGCATCCGGTCCGCTTCCGTCAATCAGCGAACCGACCTGTCTGTCAAAAAGGATGTCACCCGCCAGAACGACAAATATCTCTTTTAGAGGGCTTTCCGCGGTTTTTTTCGACGCCGCACGAGATTTTTTCTTGAGAGTTTTTCCAGCACGCTCTTTGGAGGAAGGTTTGGACGATGCGGAGGATTCGGCGCTAGTTGTCTTATTCGACTTTGGACCTAACTTCGCAAAAGCTATAAAGGCGCCGCCGGCCACCAAAAAAGTCAAGACTATCGCGAGGATTTGTTTTCTTCTCCGGAGTTTTCTTCTGGTGAGTACCATCTGATATCTTTTGCTCATATCCCGGTTAATTCAACCTCAGTGCGTTTTCTCCTGCTTAAGAAAGTTTTTTGAGACAGAAGCATAACAATTTGCGTATAATAGCTTTAACGTCAGCATAATAACCTAAACAGCAAGAGCAAAATCGACGATAACTGGGCAACAAATAGCAAAGCTTGCCGTCTTAGCCTTCAGAAGAAACACAGGAGGAACTAGTGGAGAAAAAGGGATATCTGCGACAGCTGTCATCAGTTGATGAAGTGTTGCAGCTGCCTGCAGTCCAAGTCTTAGTAGAGTCGTATCCCCGATCGGTCGTTGTCGAGGCTGTTCGAACGATCATTGACGAAATAAGACAGACGATCCTTTCAGCTAGTGATGCGGCTGAATTGGGGGAGCTTAGTCTAGAGCCCGAGCATTTAGTCCCACTCGTTTCCGAGCTGGTTGAGAGGTCAATGTCTCCCCAGCTTAGGCGGGTAATTAATGCTACCGGTGTCGTCATTCACACCAATCTGGGCAGATCGATTCTCAATGCGGCGGCGGTTGAAGCCATCGCAGAAGTTGCGAAATCCTATTCTAATCTGGAATTCGATCTGAAAAAAGGCGAGAGAGGCTCCCGCCACATGCACATAGAGGATCTCATTTGCACCATAACCGGGGCGGAAGCCGGCATGGTCGTAAACAACAATGCCGGTGCCGTACTTCTCGCCTTGAGCGCTGTCGCAGAGGGCAAGGAGGTAATAGCCTCCCGAGGCGAGCTGGTTGAGATCGGTGGTTCGTTTAGAATTCCCGATGTGATGCGGCAAAGCGGGGCTGCTCTGAGAGAAGTTGGCACCACGAACAAGACCTATATAGCTGACTACGAAGAAAACATTACGGCCGATACGATGCTTCTTCTCAAGGTTCACACAAGTAATTTCAAGGTCCTAGGATTCACGGCTGAAGCGAGCCTGGAAGAGATGGTGGCTCTGGCCAAGGAACGGGAAATCTTTGTAATGCATGATCTGGGAAGCGGAGTATTAATTGACCTGGGTAAATTCGGGATTACGTATGAGCCTACAGTTCAAGATAGCGTGAGGGCCGGAGTAGACATCATAACTTTCAGCGGCGACAAATTGCTCGGTGGACCCCAAGGCGGTATTATAATCGGCAATAGAGATTTGATTTCCAGAATGAAAAAGCACCCTTTGGCTCGCGCCTTAAGGGTGGACAAAATGACCCTTGCGGGACTTGAGGCAACATTAAGGTTCTATCTCGATCCTGACAGAGCCGTCAAAGAGATCCCGACTTTGTCGATGATTATCGCTTCACAAAGTGACCTGGAGGACAAAGCAAAATCTCTGGCCGCCAAGCTGAAGGAAGAAAGCGGAAATTATTCGATTGAAGTTGAAAAAGATATCTCGATGGTCGGAGGAGGGGCTCTTCCGGTTGAGAAACTACCTACCTGGGTGGTTGTCGTAACGTCAACCGAGTTTTCGGCAGCCGAACTCGAAAGGAAACTCAGGATTTTTTCTCCTCCCATAGTTGTGAGGATCAAAGAAGACAAGATTCTTCTGGATGTCCGCACGATTCTGCCTGAAGACTTTGATGATATAGCACAAGCATTCGCTTCGATTAGATAAGGAACGACGAACGTCGAACGACCAACGTCGAATGGATTGTTGGCGAGCCTAAAGACACTCTGGCTTGCCGCAGGCAACAGTTCCCTTCAGCATTCGAGAACTTTCTTGAGTCTTCCCAAAAGTGTTAATGGAGGATTTGTTTGAAAAACATCATTATCGGTACGGCCGGTCACATTGATCATGGAAAGACCACCTTGATCAAGGCGCTGACCGGAGTTGATACCGACCGCCTAAGTGAAGAGAAAAAAAGAGGTATCTCCATCGACCTTGGATTTGCTGAATTCCAGCTTCCCAGCGGACAGATTGCGGGAGTCGTCGATGTTCCAGGTCACGAACGTTTTGTAAAGAACATGTTGGCCGGTGCGACAGGTATCGACTTGGTTTTGCTTGTTGTTGCCGCGGATGATGGAGTCATGCCGCAAACCAGGGAGCATCTTTCCATATGCACCCTCTTAGGTGTGAAGAAAAGCATAGTCGCTCTAACCAAAGCGGATTTGGTGGATGAGGAATGGTTGGAGATCGTAAAAGAAGACATAAGAGAGGTCCTGGAGGAAACTTCATTCGAAGATGCCGACATAATTGCCGTTTCTCCGATAACGGGAATGGGTCTGAAAGAACTGCTGGCAAAAATCGATGAAACGGCAAAAGAGATAGCTGATAAAGAGACAAATGCGCCATATCGTCTTCCGATTGACCGGACTTTTTCCTTAAAAGGTGTCGGAGCCGTCGTAACGGGAACGCTTTGGTCCGGGGAAATTCCTTTAGACGCCCAGGTTTCTATTCTGCCCAAGAAATTACCTGCCAAAGTTAGGAGCATTCAGGTCCACGGCCATTCAGTCCGCAAGGCCGTTGCCGGACAGCGGGTAGCGCTTAACCTTGGCGGCGTTAAAGCAAGCGACCTTGACCGGGGAGATGTTGTTCTTCCGCCTGATTATCTCTCTCCCAGTTATATGTTTGACGCAAAATTGCACTTGTTGCTTGATATGCCCAAACTCCTCAAGAATAGAACCCGCGTGCGCCTTCATCATGGGACCCAGGAGGTTTTGGGAAGAGTCGTCTTGCTCGAGGGCGAAGAGATTGCTCCCGGCGAATCAGCCTACGTGCAGTTCCGCTTAGAAACTCCGATTGTGCCGAAATACAAGGACAAGTTCATCATAAGAAGTTATTCTCCCGTCTTTACCATCGGCGGCGGAGAGATTCTTGATAGTCACCCGCACAAGTACAGACATCAAAAACAAGATGTCACAATTCAGGCGATGAAGACTCTGGAGCAAGAGAAGCCCGTAGAAATTGTTGATCTAGTCTTGACGGAAGAGGAGGTTCCTCTTTCCAAGGCGATGATCGTGGCCCGGTCGGAGCTACTGCCTGACGAGGTAAGTGAGGCTTTGGATAGACTTATTCAGGCGGGCAAAACGGAAACGTTGCAGAATGATAGTGAGAATCTTTACATGGCTGCCGTTGTGTTTGCGGGCCACAAAGAGAAGATAATAAAGTATTTGCAGGATTATACGAGAGAAAATCCGCTGAGCCGCGGTGCAAAGAAGGAAGTTGTCAGAGGCAGATTCCTTTCAATGGTGTCGCCGAAAGTGGCTGATATGATCTTTGCCCGTTTGGCCAAGGAAGGCGCAATTGTTCAAGAGAGCGATGTCTTAAGGCATCATACGGCAAAAGTCGGTCTCTCGGACGCGCAGCGTGCCTTGACCGGGAAAGTTATCGAGCTTTTGGGAAAAGAAAAGTTTGCGCCTCCGACTGCCAAAGAGGTGACAGCGGAGTTAGGCCTGAAGCAAGATCAATTGCAGGAGCTATTGCAGATGTTGACGGCGGATGGGAAAGTCGAAAGGATCAGATTCGACTTGTATTTCTTAAGCGAGGCCATCGAAGAGGCAAAAAGTAAGATTGCGACATTTCTTAATGAACATGAAAAGATGACGGCGGCAGAGTTCAGAGATCTGATCGGAACGAGCAGGAAGTTTGCCGTTCCCTTGCTGGAATATCTTGATTTAAAGAAAATAACCAAGCGAGTCGGAGATTACAGAGTCCTGGCAAAGTAAGAGAGGCGGGACCTTATTTCAAAATGCAAAATGCAAAGTGCAAATTTGAAAGGCTAAAAACATCTGCTGAACGGCTGGTGCTGGATCTTGGTTTTGGTGTTAACCGGCAGTGAAAGATTGTGCTAAGATAAAGATTAAGACAAAGGCATTTTGAGCGCTGCCACATTTTGACTTTTTCATTTTGCATTTTGTCTTTGATGGGTTACCAAACATGGGGGCGGATTAGTCCTGGTGGGCTTCCTGGTCTTCAAAACCACGGTGGGGCGTTAGTAGCGTCCCGGGTGGGTTCGATTCCCACACGCTCCCGCCATCACGCAAGTGTATTACCTCTTCTTCAATCGCTCAATCAAGTCTAAAACAAGCTTCTTATCTTCCGGGGTGAGTTTTGCGAGCAGTTCATCCGAGGTCAAGTATTTTTCCTCACCTTCGGCTATATTAACAGGCAAATAACCAACTTCTTGCATGAGATATTCGTAAGTAACATCCAACTTTGGCGCCAGTTTTTTAAGTAAGTTTGGGTCTATCCTTTTTCGTTCTCCCCGCTCGATTCTTGAGATTTCAGCTCCGCTGATCCCAATATAACCGGCAAGTTGATTTACCCCTAAACCTCTTTTTTCTCTTAATTTTCTGAGCAGAGCCCCAAATTGCTTTGTGCTGTTAACTTTTGTCATGGGCCAATTCTATCGGAAATCTGCGACTATTCAGTTAAAAAGTGTTGACATACAGTAACGCAATAGGTAGCATTACCAGGAGGTAATACTTCCGGCAGTAAGATAGGCAAAGAGTCAAGAGATAGGCACCAGGGCAAAGATACAGTTAGCCAGGTGGGTGCTTGACAAAAAAGCGTACTGTAAGAAGTTACCATAGGACAACAGTAACGGCAACAAGAGACAAAACCGGGGGAGGAAGAGAATGCGAAATTGTTGGGATTTGAAAGGCTGCCCTGCCAGTCATTATGCAAATTGCACAGCTTATCAGAAAGGAGTGAATTGCTGGGACATCAAGAAAGGTTGTTTGTGCCATGCTTATCGAGAGTGCGACGATTGCCCTATTTATCTGAAGCGTCAGCTCGATCTTGATCGAAACAAAATGCAGCTCATTTCCCTTTTTTATCAGTATCTTTTTCAACGGTTTTGTGTAGAGTTGGAAGCGTTGCGGAAGCTTTGCCAAGGGCAAGGAGATTCTATGTAGACAAGTACTATTATTTAGCAGAGAATTAATAGAACGATTCAGTTTTATTGTAAGGACCCAAAGGGTGTGGTCGGGTTGAAAATATGTTTGATTGAGCCACGCTCCCCTGGCTACCACGTCTTCAGCGAGTACAAACTCCCTCGCCTTGGCTTGCCTCTCATCGGTTCTGTTCTAAGAAACCTTGGTCACGACGTTACCATCTTCTGTGAAGAAATCGCCGGCTTAGATTGGCAGGAGGTCTTTGCCTCTGATCTTGTGGGCATATCTACGACGACTTCTACAGCTCCGCGAGGTTTTGCAATAGCTGACAGGATTCGGGCAAAAAGGAATATGTTGCCGATTGTCTTTGGCGGGGCCCATGCGAGTTTTCTGCCCGAAGAGTCTCTCCGGCATGCCGACCACGTCATCA
>Ga0214473_10000684_pt1 | contig 47182 bp, 41 predicted proteins | sample RVTome_7_FD_203509 | JGI IMG/M metagenome (GOLD analysis project Ga0214473, IMG submission 203509) | Soil microbial communities from uranium-contaminated site in the Upper Colorado River Basin, Wyoming, United States - RVT98D197 | ecosystem: Environmental > Terrestrial > Soil > Contaminated >...
TCTCCGATTATTACCAGCGGAATTCCCAATTTATTAAAAGCTTCAACGGCTAAATCAACTTTTTTGTAGGGCGACAATCGAGAAACTATTAAAAAATATTTGCCCTCATTCTTCCGAGAATTATTGCTTAATTCATAATTTATAGTCCGTGATTCATCAAATGCTGGCGGGTAGATAACAACGCTATCTCTTCGATAATATTTCTGAATCCTTTCTTGCGTGTATTTTGAATTAGCAACTAAATAGTTCGGCCTTTCGGAAGCCAATTTGTCCCACATTCGCACATAACTCAATAGCAATCTTAAAAAAAATTTTGTAATTTGGAATTTGTGTTTTGTGTTTTCGGAAAAGTATTTTCCGCTATAATCCCAGACAAATCTCATCGGCGAATGCAAATAAGAAATATGAACATTATTCAGCCTGGTTATAATTCCCTTCGACCAGGCGCCAGTTGATGAAATTACCAAATCAAAATCTCGGAGATCAAATGTTTCCGGGACAATCATGAAAAGTGGCAAGAGCCATTGGTATCTTTTTCTCAAAAACTTCGGGAATTTCTGAAGATACGAAGTCCTAATTTCTTTATTGCCCCAGCCCGAGGCTGGTCCGCCTTGGGCGGATATTTTTTCTTTATCATACAGCAAGGTATAAATTGGCGCTTTCGGAAACATCTCGGAAATCGCTTCTAAGACCCTTTCTGCTCCGCCATATTGGACCAGAAAGTCATGCACAATAGCTATTTTTAGCTTTTTTAAAGAATTTTTCGATTCATTTTCTATGACTTCCATGGACTTCATGCTATAATAAATTACAGTTGAATGACACTGAAAGTATAGCATAACGCGTAAATTTTAGCATATTATCAACTAAAAATCTGTAGCTCGGGCTTCACTTAAATTTTTCTTTCGCTATACTTCAAAAAAACTTCGGATGATGCCGATACGTTGGGCGAAATAAATTTTTTATCTTGTAATAATTTCAGACTTTCAATGATTTTAAAAGGACAGAAAATTTGTTTTTTTATTTTATTAGGGAGGGTGATATGGAGTATTCTCCGCTAGCGCTACGAAAACGAATTTATTTATTAAATTAATAGGGAAAATGAAAATAATTAAAGCGGAACAATTGACAAAAAAATATTATGACTATTTAGAGTTGGAAAAAATCGAGATTGTCGGTCAAATATTAAGTGAAGTTAAAAAGGACGGAGACAAAGCCGTTCATAGATATACTCAAAAATTTGATAATTTAAACTTGAAAAATACCTTAATTACAAAACAACAAATCAACGACGCTTATGCTCAAGTTGGCTTGAAAGACGTTAAGATTCTTAAGCAGGCAGCAAAAAATATTAGATTATTTGCTAAAAAACAATTTGAAACTTTCAGAAATTTTGAAATGAAAAAAGACGGCATCATATTAGGACAAAAAATAGTCCCAATTGAAAAAGTTGGTTGTTATGTTCCTGGTGGACGATACCCCCTACCTTCTTCTGCTCTAATGAATGTTATTCCAGCAAAAGTCGCAGGCGTTAAAGAGATAATTGTATGTTCGCCAAAAATACATCCGTTGACAATCGTTGCAGCAGACATTGCAGGTGCAGATAAAATATTTAATATCGGAGGTGTTCAGGCTATTGGTGCTATGGCTTATGGGACAAAGTCAGTCCCCAAGGTAAATACGATTGTTGGTCCTGGAAATAAATTTGTCGCAGCGGCAAAAAAGGAAGTATATGGAATTGTTGGAATAGATTTTATTGCTGGACCAAGTGAGGTTCTCATAATTGCAGATGAGTCTGGAAATCCAGCATTCATTGCGGCTGATTTGTTAGCTCAAGCTGAACACGATCCCAACGCGAGGTGTGATTTACTGACAACATCAAAAAAAATTGCAGAAAAAGTGAACGAAGAGTTGGAAAAGCAATTAACCAAGTTGTCTACAAAGGAAATTGCAAAAAAAGCTTTAAAGAACGGTAAAATCGTTATTGTCAAAAATTTATCTCAAGCAGTTGAAATTTCGAATAAGCGCGCACCGGAACATTTGGAAATACAGGTAAGGGACAAAAAGTCGTTAATTCCAAAATTAACAAATTACGGCTCACTATTCATCGGAAATTATTCTGCAGAAGTATTCGGAGATTATTGCAGTGGAACTAATCACACCTTACCAACGAATGGCGCCCCAAATTATACTGGCGGATTATCAGTTAAGGATTATATTAAGATTTTGACGTATCAAGAAATGAACGAAAAGAGTTGTGGCAGCTTGGGGAAAATTGCTTCTAGAATTGCTGAACTTGAAGGCTTGATGGCGCATAAAAACGCTGCTGATATTAGATTGAAAATAGCAAGATAAAATAAAGCACAAATAAGGAGTCTTGCTTCAAAAAAACTTCAGATGTGCCGATACGTTAGCGGTAACCTTACAAAACTTACATTTTAAAATCACCAAATTATGGATAAAGTGTTGAAAGATCTGCAAGAAACTCTTGATATAATATGTAGTGGAAATTTCAAAAAAAATGATGTCCTAGCTTTTATGATGAAACTAAGACAATCTGATAGTTTAGATCCAATTTTGGTGGACTTGTGTCATTTTTTTGCACATTCTCAAAGAGACAAAGGCGACTCCCATGGTTTTATTGAGTTGTTTCTTCAAAAATTCATTAGTGCGTGCGAAAATAATGCAGGTATTGTTATCCCTAGTCCATTTTTCAACAAAAAAGAGGTAATAGATAAAATACTTGTTCATTTATCAAAATTGAGATTATCAGTATCACATTCAGATTTTAAAAATCATTCTAAAAAATTTATAGATTATTTATTGGAATCAATTAATAATGTTGAATATAATGTCCAAAACCCAAAGGTTAAATGTTGTCGTATAGAATATAAAAATAAAGACAAGCAAGAAGCATTTTTTTGTTTCCAATTACAAAATATTTCTCAGCAAGCAATAATAAGAAGAGATGGGTCAGGCATGACCTGCATATCAATTTTTTATGAAGGTGATAAAAAACTTAAACCTTTTGAGGTTTTTATGAGATAAATCTAATCTTTTAAAAGATCTTTATACATATTCTAAGATTTACCCTCTCCAGTAAAAACTACCGCTAACAGCTGATATCTGTTCGCTTCGCACATCCCGACCATATTGAATTAAATTTTAGCGGTATAGTCGGGACGTCAGATATCAGCGGACGTTATGCAAAATGTCACTGCGTGTTATTTCTCTTCCAAAAAATTCGCTATTTCTTCTGCGCATTTATCCCAACTGAATCTTTTTACATTCTTAAATCCTCTATTTATTATATCACTTCTAAAATTTTCATCCGAAATTAGTTTATAAGTCGCTTTCGCGATTTCTTGAGAGCTACTCGGATCAACTAAAATCGCTGAGGAATTGACTACTTCAGGAATTGAAGAAACATTTGAAGTCACAACCGGCGCTCCAGTGCTTTGCGCTTCGATAATCGGTAAGCCGAATCCTTCGTAGAAACTAGGGAACAGGAACACATCCGCATTTTTGAGCAAACTATATTTTTCATCCTCGCTTACAAAACCTTTCAGTACAATATCATTCCGGAATTTTGAATTTTTAATTTTAAATTTTGAATTTTTATATCCGTATCCTGGATTTCCCGCCAAAACCAGCTTGTGCGGAATTTTATACTTTTCTTTTAAAATTTCAAAGGCTTCAACGATTCCTAAAATATTCTTTCTTTCTTCCAACCTGCCAATAAATAACAAATATTTAATGTTTCGGTTGTCGTTTCTTGTGTCTTGATTATTGATACTTACTCCATTATATACAACTTTTATTTTATCCTCCGATACTTCGTATAAATTTATAATATCTTTCTTTGTATTTTTTGATACCGCGATAATTTTTTTCGCCCATCGGCAGGAATTTTTAATTGCAACCCGCATATAAATTCTTCCCCAAAAAGAATACGCCTTCGGACAAAATTCGTATTCCAATCCATGAATAACTACCGCAGTATTTTTAGGCCCGCCTGCAACGCTATGCCATTCATCTTTATTATAACTCCTCAAAAATACTTTTTTAAACCAAAGAATTAGCATGCTAACATATCGCGTAGCATTGTGGGCAGGATGAATAATCGGTACTGTATGCGCCGGAATAAATAAAATGTCCACGGGGTGAAATAACAGTTCCAGGGAAAGACCGATTTGTGTCCATAAATACGGCCATTTTATAACTTTAAGCTCACAATTACTCGGAAGTTTTAAATTCACTTTCTGATTTTTGCGGATATACAAAATAACCCGATGCCCTTCCAATTTATTCATCAGGTTCTTTATTATTTGATAAGAATATTCTTCGATGCCAGTGCGATTTTTCTGAAAAGCGCGTGAAGCATCAATTCCAATAAGCATAAGTTATTTTGTCATCATTATTGTTCTTTTGTAAGTTTCGAGATTATCCAGCGCAATGCCAATTCCTTTAATTACGCAGAAAAGCGGATCGTCTGCCACGTAGCAAGGAACGCCAATTGTTCTGGCGATAAGTTGGTCAATATTTCGAAGCAGAGCTCCTCCGCCGGAGAGAACCATCCCCTTATCAATCACATCCGCAGCCAGTTCCGGAGGAGTTTCTTGAAAAACTTTTTTGATGGCGTTAATAACCTCTCTGAGTTCGTCTTGCATGGCTTCAGTTATTTCATTGGATGAAATTTTCACAACTTTTGGAAGTCCGCCCATCAAATCCCTTCCTCGAATTTCCATATATTCTTCCTTGATTTGCTGAATGGCAGAACCGATAGTAATTTTAACTTCCTCCGCAGTTCTCTCTCCGATAACTAAGCCGAATTTTCTCTTTATATAATCTGAAATGGCCCGATCTAGCTTATTGCCTCCGACTCTAGCGCTGTTCGATGCCACAATTCCGCCAAGCGATATAATTGCAATCTCAGAAGTTCCTCCTCCGATGTCAATAATAATATTTCCTTGAGCATTATGAACGGAGATTCCTGCTCCAATTGCGGCTAGAAGAGGTTCCTTGACAACATAAGCTGATTTGGCGCCGGCTTTCAGAGCCGCATTAACCACTGCCCGCCTTTCGGTGGAGGTAACTCCAGCCGGAATAGAGATCATTACCTCTGGTTTGAAAAATCTTACTTTTCCGCTCACTTTGTTAATAAAATATTTTAACATTGCTTCCGTAACCCTGTAATCAGCAATTACTCCATCTTCAAGCGGACGACTAGCAACAATACTATCAGGAGTTCTCCCTAACATATCCCTGGCTTCATTTCCCACAGCCAATATTTTGTTCTCAGGCAAAGACACCGCCACTACTGACGGCTCGTTTACAACCACGCCCTTGCCTGGAACAAAGACCAGGGTATTTGCGGTGCCAAGATCAATTCCTATTTTTCGTATAAACATGCCATTTTTCTCAAAAATTATTTATAATTTTTGTTAGAAAAATGAGCATCCCGCACAAATTTCTAACAAAACTCTATATTATCAACAGAGTAAGCCGTTAGGCGCTTTTGCAATTAATTATCCCGAATTATATCCCAGCTCTATCAAAATTTGTTGTGGGATAATTCTTAATAACTTTATTTCTTTATTCTTTTTATATCCGCTCCTAACTTCGACAATCTTTCTTCAATACGTTCGTACCCCCGATCCACCTGGTAAATTCCTTTAATAACAGTTTTCCCCTTCGCTACCAATGCGGCGATTATGAGCGATGCTCCGGCGCGAAGATCAAAACTGGTAATAATTTTTCCCTTGAGTTTCGTCGGTCCCTTGATAATTGCCCGATGGGCATCTAAAACCTTAGCCCTTGCTCCCATTTTTTCTATTTCAGAAATATAATTGAATCTTCCTTCATATAAAGAATCGTGAATAAAAGTTTCTCCCTCTGCTTGAGTCGCTAAAACTCCGAAAGGCGCCTGAACATCGGTTGGAACCCCGGGATATGGGCGAGTATCAACCTTAGAAACTGCTTTAATATTTTCCGGAGGAATAACCTGGATATAATTTTTTCCTATTTTAAAATCAGCCCCGAAATCCCGAAGTTTTTCCAAAACCAAATCCAGATTATTTTCCAGGGCATTTCTAACAATAATCGGACTTCTAGCTGCCACTCCCATAATCAAAAATGTCGCCGCTTCATTAGCGTCAGGAATAATTTTATGTTTTGCTCCTTTCAAATTTTTATTTCCCCAAATTTCTAAAGTATGCGCTCCGATTCCTTTTATTTTCGCTCCCATTCTTACCAAGAAATCAGCCAGGTCTTCGACATGCGGTTCCGCCGCCGCAATTTTAATTACTGTTTTTCCGGGAATAGAAGCGGCCAGCATCATTGCATTTTCTGTTCCGGTAACCGAAAACTCTTTAAGAACTACCAAATTACTATGCCTGCCTTTTGCATTGACTTCATAACAATCTATTTTTTTATTCTTCTCTATTACGAATTTTTTATCTCTTATTTTAACGCCCATCTTTGAAAGCGCATCAAAATGGGTATCAAGGGGCCTGGCTCCAATAATGCATCCTCCCGGATAAGGAATTTTAAAATTATCCAGTCTTCCGGCAAGTGCCCCTAAAAGCAAAATTGATGAACGCAATTTCTTTACCGCCACAAGATCGAGCTTCGAAGCATCAATATTTTTCGCTTCAATCTCAACCGTTCTTTTTCCTTTCCAGGAAATTTTTGCTCCCAAACTCTCAATAATTTCAATCATTCTGAAAACATCCTCGATAAGGGGAATATTGGAAATAACGCATTTTTCTTTGGTCAAAAGGCAGGCAGCTAGAATAGGAGTAGTCGCATTCTTTGATCCTCTGACTTCGATCTCGCCTTTCAGCCTCTTTCCGCCAATAATCTCAAAATATTCCATACCCAGTAGTAGAATTTCGAATGAGCTTTAGCTCAATTGAAATATATTAATCCTAATTATAATGGTAACGGTAAGTATTATAATTTCCCAGCAATTAAGGGGTATTTTTCTTCAAAATTTCACTACTGGGCATATTTTCAGTATATCTTAACCAGTGAGTTATTTCAAGGCTTCCGTAGACACAAGCAAAAATCCCGATCCGCCAACTGGCGGAAGTCGGGATTAAATTTGCTATTGATTGCCCCTGTCCCTCACCACTTTCTTTTAACTGGCTTTGAGTTTAATATTCAGGAGTTTAATTAAAAGTGGTGAGGGATGAAGAGGGCAAAGACAAGGAATCTTGCCTTTATTTTTTTTGTTTTTTATTTTGTTTTTTCCGCCCTAGGCTGATTCGCCTTTGGCGGAGTTTTAACCTATCTATATTTAAAATCTTGTTATCTGAAAATAATCGATCCGACGAGGAGCATAATCAGAAGCCCGTGAACTACTTTAAAAATTTCCTGGTTTTTTCTCAGGTTTTCAATCAACTGGTGGAAAATGATAATCATCGCGGCCAGAAAGTTGAAGAAAATGCACGCAGACAAAACCAAAAGGGAAATAATCCACATTGAACCAAGAGTAAATCCTCTGTTATTAGAAATCAATTCTTTCAGCTTAGAAAAATTAATTCCGATATTGCTTCCTCCTCCTTTAGACTGATTATTTGCATCTTCCGTATTCAAAACAATTCCTTTATTTTCTTTCTTATTCTCTTTAAGCAGTTCCTTCGATTTATCGTCAGAGATATTGTTTTCTTCTTTTATTCCGGTTGAATTTTCATCTTTGGCTCCGAATGACTGGACGGCAAGCGTAACCAGATTATTATCAATAATTCCCTGCCCTACCGCCACTCCGATTTCCTTATAATTAGGATTAAGAATATTTTTTCGATGAGTAGGGCTGTTCATCCAAGCCTGATGTTCTTTTTCCACGGAAGAAAAGCCTAGAGCCAAATTTTCTCCGGCGTATTTATAGTCATACCCATTTTTTTCAAACCAAAACCAGGGAGTAACTCCAGTTGGAGAAGTATGGGCAAAATAGTTATTCTTAATCATATCTTCCAGTTTATCTTTGGCCGCATTATCTAAATTTTGATTTTCCGCCAAAGCCGAGATACTGTTTTCGGCCCTGGATTTGTTTACCAAATTAATAATGCTGTCTTTGGTAATTTCACTAGCCAAAACGATATGGGAAAAAGCGAAAAACACCAGAACTATTCCGGACAGAAAAGAGAATATTCCATTTTTTCTTTTCATGATAAATTTCATACCCTGTAGTAGAATTTCGAATGAGCTTTAGCTCAAAAGTTTCTACGTTAATTTTCTTCTGTAGCTGTAGTTCTATATGTTCCCCAGCAGTGAAAAATTTGATATTTCGAAATTTCACTACAGGGCATAATTTAGCTTAAACAAGGGAAAAACAAAAAAGCGTTCCACCCGCGAAACACCCTTTTTACTCAACTCTAGGTTAATTATAGCAGATTTAAGGCTAAAAGTCAAAGACCGATCCTTGAAAAAAAACAAAGACAGATCGTATTGTCTTATTCTATCACTGTTTATGTTTTATTTATATTTATATCTATTACATTTATGGAAAACTACAGCCCGAATTCCCCTTGAAGTCCCGTGGCGCCGGCCCCTCCCACAAACTCACCGTAGCCACCCACCCCTCCAGCCCCTCCATTGACCTGAATATTTGAACTACCTGATTTCGTTTTGTAAACAACCTGAATACTGCCTCCGCCACCGCCGCCACCAACATTAAACTCCGCCCAACTCCAAGTTCCGCCTGCCACACCATTAGCTGAAATAAGACCGGAACCTCCCCAAACTATGCTGTTTGCCTCAATCCAGATTAAACCAGCGCCAGCGCCGCCGACAGCCATACTCCCCCCACCGCCTCCTCCACCATAACAATATCTGAATGTTTCAAAAGAAAAAGGCGCTGTAGGATTTGACCAAACCGTAACTCCGTTACCGCCGGTGGAACCGCCGTGCTCTCTTAAGGACTTGATCCGTCCGACTAAAACTGCTTCTTTTTTTGATTTTTCCAGTTTATTGAATTCGGCGAGAACCTGCTCAATTTTGTGGGTTCTTTTGGTATTTTCCGGATAAACCGAAAGGCCGGCTTTTTTGATCGCCTCCAGCTTTTTAAGCCGAACTTTCCTCAATTCGTCTATAGTCGCCATACATCCTAATTTTAGCCGATTTCCGATTTTTGGTCAAAGAAAAAAATCCCGAAAAATACAAAATAAAAGGCGGCGCGGCCTGCGCCGCGCCGCCAAAAAAAAGATTGGCGCCGTTTTACGTATATAACAAAAAATATCTGAAATTTCTGGCAGATTTAAAACGTAATTTAAAAATGGTCAATTGCTTGTTATTTATAGCAAAAATATGTAGTCCAAGAACTAGCCACCGCAGCTATCTCAACGGCAGTAAAACCAGTGGGGCAGGAACAACCGCCGGTAAACGGATTCGCTACATTGCACGGAGTAGGAGGCTCATAAGAAAAGCCTAATTGATACATTCCGCCAAAGCCATAAGTTGCGCCCTGAATAGTGCCGCTGATAAGAGCGTTTCCTTGTACTGTTAAAATTTGGCTCGGACTGCTCGTCCCGATCCCCACACTTCCTTCCACCGCCAAATTTCCATCACTCATTGCCGTGGCGGCGTATCCGGAACCGACGGTCATTCCTCCAGAAAGAGAAATTTTGGAATGAGGAACAACTGTCCCGATGCCGACTAGCCCGGAATTATCGACATACATCGCTTCAATCGCACCGGTACGAATTCGAAGGAGATTGGCAACCGCATTATCGTAAATTTCCAGTTTGGTGCCAGGATTGTTTAAACCGATGCCCAGGTTGCCTCCGGTGAAATATGAATCTCCCGCAGCGGTTGACTGGACCAGTCCCGTCAGCGTGGAAGAAGCAGTGATGTAAACGGAATCATTGGTCCATTGGGAGATATTGGCGGAAGTAAAATCGGCTGTAGTCAGTCCGGAAATAGTTGAGCCGTCATGAGAATGAGAATCATCGGCTACAGCAATAGCGCTGTATATTCCGCTTACATCTCCGCCAAAATTGGTTCCGGTATTTAAAAAATAGCTGGCATAATTTCCGTCAAGCTGGTCAGCATTTAAGTTTGATATTAAATTAGTGTTTGAAGTAGTAAGTGTGTTAGCTCCGAGAACCAGGTTTCCATTGAGCGTAAGTCCGGCAAAAGTCGGACTGCTGGTTGCCAAAACATTTTGATCCATTGCATAAAGTTCATGGGCTCCTTGTCCGGTGTCGATTGTGTTGGCGGTTATAGTTATTAATGAAAGATTGTCGATAGTGGCTGTATCAAAATCACCGGTATCTCCAGTAATTAGTGCCCCGGTGATTTCGTTGACTTCAATATTGGTATCGCTATCAATGTCTTTTCCTTGAATGGAGTTGTTTCGGATGGTTCGGGAAGTAATGGAGTTTCCATCAATATCTTTTTCTTCAATGGTGTGATTTCTAATTTTTTGAGAAGTAATGGTGCTGTTTTTGAGTTTGAGTATTCCGTTTTGAAAAGCAAATTGAGGACTATTTAAAAATGCTCCTTCGACTTTTCGGAAGACGCTGTTTACGATATTCGTATATTCGCTGGGCGCTATGCGTTCCACGTTTTGCGAATTTGTTTCTTCTCCTTTAATTATTAGATTATCTTCATTCTCAAGCCCCCCCCCACGGATTGGTTTACGCTAACTGAGTTTAGTGAAGTTTTTTGGTTGGAATTTTTGAAATAGACAAAAGAAAAAACACCGGCTGAAAGGGCGAGAAAAAACATTGCCAACAAACGATTGGAAAGAAAATATTTCTTACTTTGAAGTTTATCGATATGATTACGGAAACGATATTCTGAAGGCATAGAGTTTTGTTTTTTGCTTATTGCAATCCATCGAGATTCGATTTTATTCAAATCTTCCTTTTTTTATTATGGCATACAAGCAGGCTTCGGTAAAGTTATCTGACAGAAAATCGGTTCTACGGTAGTTTTACATATGCAAGCATCAGGTTTATCTCATTTTGGTCGAAAATCCGCTCTCGAGCGGTTTTTCTGATTTTTTAATTTAAACTCTCATGTCTTATTTTTACCAAAAAATTATTCTTCTAGCGATATTGGATAGCTGCTAACCTTTCTTGTCCACTCCTTCCCTGCGGATAATTTATTTTTGCCTTAAAATATTCATAAAATCTGAATAAAATCTCAAATTGTGAATGCTGGCGAGGCGCATTCCAAGCGGTTCTTTCATGGCGAACAAATTATTTAGATACGCTCGGGAATAATTTCGGCAAAGCTCGCAATTGCAATTTTTGTCCACCTTTGAAAAGTCGCTCTTAAATTTTTCATTGTTAATATTGATGGTTTCATAGAAATCGGATTTGGGATTTGTCCCGAGTACTCGGGATTGTGCTTCGTTATTTCCTTTCCAAAGGAAAAGGCGTCCATGTCTTCCTTCTCTTGTTGGTATAACGCAATCAAACATATCCCAGCCGAAGTTTACGCATTTTACGATATCTTCCGGCGTTCCCACCCCCAAAGCGAAACGCAAAGAACCCTCTAGAATAAAACTGGCAGTTTTTTCTAAAACTTCGTCCATAATATTCCCTTCAAAATCTATATGTCTCGCTCCGAACCCATATCCGTGCCAGCTCAAGGCTGGTCCGCCTTTGGAGGAAAATCCTATTTCAATAAGCGCCTCTGCACATTTTTTTCTTAAATCTAAATACTTGCCACCCTGGATTACGCAAAATATTAACGGCCTATTTTCTTCTTTTATTTTTCTTATTCTTATCTGCTTTTTATACTCGACCATGCACCTTTCCGCCCATCTAACAGTTCTTTCCACTGCTTTCTTAGTTTTTTCCTTACTGTAGTCGTTGGGCGGCGGATCATCAAGGCAAACTATCATATCCGCTCTTAAGTCAAACTGAATCTGAATTGTTTTTTCCGGAGTAAAAATATGCTTTGAACCATCCAAGGGAGAACGAAAAATTACCTCATTCTCGGTAATTTTCCCCATTTTGGGATTTTTGTGAATCAGGGAAAAAACCTGATAACCGCCCGAGTCAGAGAGGAGAGGCTTTTGCCAGTTCATAAAGCTATGAACTCCTCCGGATTTTTTTATTATTTTCATCCCTGGCTTGAGATAAAGATGATAAGCATTAACTACCATCGGACCGATTCCTGCCTCTTCCAAGTCTCTATTATCCAAGGAACGCACAAATCCCCTGGTTGCATCAGGCATAAAAAAAGGAGTTTTCAGCTCCCCGTGATTAGTCGTCAATTTGCCTATTCGACTATTAGCTTTTTTAGATACAACTTCAAACATACTTAAGAAAATTCTAAAGGCTAAATTCTAAATTTTAAATAAAGTCTAAATTAAAAAATTTTAAAATTTAGAAATTTAAATTTGATTCAGACTTTCAAATTTAGACTTTAGACTTTCTACTGCTTTACTTTATAATTTCCTCCGATACTGGGATCTTCCGGAAGCAGATTGTTTTTTTCTCCAACCTCTGCTTTAATATCGGAGCCAGTGAACAGGTCTTTGGCAGTCAAAACAGAGGGATTAAGAAGAACGATTTCTTCTTCGATCTGATTCACTTGAGGAATGACGCTGACTTGAAAGCTTATTTCCTTTGCCGGTTCAATAATCCCTACTCCGTTTTTCAAATTTCCGATTTCCCATTTAACCTGATTAGTTCTTTCGTCAAAGCTTATTGCTTCGCTGTCCGGCGAAAATTTTCCCAGCCATTTTACTCCGGAAGGAAGCGAAGAAATAACTTTCAAATCAGAAATATCATTGGAAACATTGATTATTTTCCAGTGCATCGTATAGGAAGTTTCCTGCCCTACTTTCGGAGGAAGAGGGCCGGAATTTTCAAGAACCGCATCTTTATAATATCCTTTAACGTCCAAAACAACTCTGGAATTGAGCTTCAAGCTCATATTGTTGCTGGCTATTACTTTGTTAGATCCTATGGTTTCAGGAACAGACGGACTGTCAACTTTTGCCGTACTGTTGGCAATGAAGTTCTTGTCATTGGAGTTTTCCACTGGAATTCTGTCCAGAACCGGAATAGAAAAAAATATCTTTCCGCTCTCTCCCGGAGCCAAGCTGGCCAGTCCCGGAATTTCTGCCGCCCGCCAGGTTATCATTTTTTTCGAAGTGTTATATGATCCATTTTTAAATTCCAACCTTGAAAAATCCAATACTTTGCTGTCAATTTCTTCGGTGATAATAACATCTCTAAGCGCGATGTCTCCGTTGTTTTTATATTCAATGATATAGCCTAAGTTTTCACCTGGATTGACATTAAGATCGGTTTTATTATTAAGCGACTGACTTATGGAAAGAACGGTTGAAACAATCTTGGTTGATTTTTCTTTTTGATTATAGATGGCAAAATTTCCTCCTTCTCCGGAATAGCCTAAATAGGCCGTCACAATCTTCCCCTCGTCTCCTGAACCACTTAAATTTCCGCTAATCACAATTTTCCCGTCCTGATTCGGCCTCAAGCTTCCCAGATACCAAACATTATTTCCCTCCGAAGGAGCAGGGTTGGAAGAAATAAAAGAAAACCCGTCCGGATAATCGACTTTCAATCTTACTCCGTCAAAATATTCCGTGCTTAAATTTCGATAATCTATCGCATAATCGACTTTGTTTCCGCTCACCGCTTCCAGAGGAGCCGCTATTTCTAAAAATAAAGGGGAAGACTCCACATTTACGCTTAGTTGTCCTTTTGATTGGTATTTGACGCTAAGACTGCCGGGGTTATATTCAAGAACCGCATTCAGATAGACAACTGCATTTTCGGCCGCAAAAAATGTTCCGCTAATTTTTATTTCCTTTGTTGATTTTCCCTTCATTGTTCCAATGAATATCCTGCTACTGGAAGGATTGTCTATGGTCAAATTTTGGCTTTCTTTAGGCTTGAAATTCTCCGAATTTTTAATTAAAAGCTGGGAATTATTGAGATCAATCCGGTTATCATTTTGGAGGGTTATTTTATATTCCGCTTCTTCCGTTCCGCTGGCATTGGCTGGTCCTTCAACTTTCACTAAAACTCTCGATTCGCTAAAAGCCGACTGTCTGTATTTGGTAATTCCGATCATAGATAAAGAAACGAGAGCGATTGCGCCAAGAATAATTCCTCCGATTTTAAGGATTTTTTTCATGTCAAAACCAGAGGAATTTTTCGAATTTTCCCATTGTTTTTCTTTTTTCAGAGATTCCGAATCAGCATCGGATGAATGCAAAGGATTAAACTGACTTTCCTCGTGAGTTCTTTTCTCTATTCCAGAATCAGGATCATAAAGTTTTTTTTCAAGATCGTTGAGAGACATGTTATTATTTTACCAAAAATAACGTGTTTAAACAAATTTATCCCTCACTAACTTAAACTGCCGTATTAGTTTGAAAGATGATGTTTAATTAAAGCGACCATCTATTTAAAAATAAGTTAGTGAGGAGTTAGGCTATCCAATTCAGAAATTCTTTTTCTATAATTTTTAGATTATCCAAATCTTTTTTATCCGTTTTTAGCTTAACTAGCGACTTCAGGCTGTTCTGAAAGAAAACCCGAAGTATTTTTATCGCATTAGGATTAGCATTAATCTTTGTTTTCAAGCTGGAAAAGCATTTTTCGCAGACTATCCCTCCCTGTTCCGGATCAAAAAAGTTGTTTCCTTCTCTGATTTTTTCCTGGCAATAAGCGCAGTTCCCAACCTCGATTTTGTACCCCAGCTCTCCGAAAAGCTTGAAAGCGAAGCCAAGAGAAATAATTTCGTTTTTATCCTGATTATTTTCCTTGGCAACATTGTTCATTGTTTCCAGATATTCCTGGAGAAGCTGGAAAATTTTCTGATCTCCATTTTCATCCTTAATTAATTTATCCAGAAGCTCAATAGAATCAAAAACACTTCTGACAATTTCCAGATTATTTCTGATCTCGGAAAAATTACTGATTACCAGCGATCCGGTTATTTTCCCCATCCCCTGGCTTTTAGCAACGAAAATTTCCGCCAAGTTGAAATTTTCCAAAAATCCGGCCAGTTTCGCGTTGGCTTTTCGGACACTTTTGGCCAAAACTCGGATTTTTCCCGATTCCAAGGTATAGATAGTATAAATCCGGTCCGTTTCCCCGACGTCTCTCTTACCAAGTATGATTCCCGTATATTTATAGTCCATAAGACTATTATAAAGCGAAAACCGGTATTCGGAAACTCTGTCCAAATACCGGCTCGTTAGAAAATTGCCACAGTGCTTCGCTTTTAAAGTCCAGACGCCCGGAAGCACTTGACATGCATCATTCGCCTTCCGTTTTTATCGGTGATAGTAACGACATTCTTCGTTGTTAAAATTAGCATCTTGCACTTGCTACATTTCTCCGGACCAATAGCTAAAATGAAAAGAATGAAGCAGACAACCTTAAAAGCAGCAATGCTTAAAATAGTGGAAATTTTCCTCATGGTATTCCTCCTTTCAATCAACGATGCCAAGAATAAAAATAACTAATTATGGTTTTTTTATATCTATCTCAAGTTTTTCTCCGTCGATTTCAAATTCTTTTTCCAAATCCGCATTTTCTATTTTTCCCTTGTCTAAGCTGTTTGCTAACGTTTCTTTTTTTATCGTATCTCCAAATTTTTCAAATACTCCCGACATTCCACTGTATGCTATTTCGATCCGATTGTCAACTTCATATCCCGACTCTTTACGCATTTCTTGGATATGACGAATAATTTCCCGCGCCTGACCTTCAAGTTTCAGATCTTCAGTTATTTCAATATTAAGAATGACATTACTGACTTGATTTTTATTTACCGCAATACTTTTAACATTTACTTCTTCTTTAATAATATCAAACAAATCTATTAATACATTATATTTGATACTTAATACACTTAAAGGTTGGCGGACTCTAATGCCGGCTTCAGCCCGCCGCTGTAATCCTTTTCTAACTGTTTCCCGCGCTTTCCTCATTTCATCATTTGATTTTTCATCAATCAGCTTTCCATCCGCTTTGGGAAATTCAGCAAGATGAACTGACTTTTCCCCGGTTAAGTTTTTATATATCTCTTCGGATATAAAAGGAGTAAACGGAGCCATTAATTTTGAAAGTTCAACCAGGACATGATATAAAGTCCGATAAGCTTCATTTTTATCCTTATCATTTTCGCTCTTCCAAAATCTTTTTCGGCTGCGCCTGATATACCAATTGGAAAGATTATCAATAAATTTTTCGATTAAATTTCCAGCACTATAAATATCATAACTGTTCAACTTTTCATCTACATTTTTAATTAACACGTTCAACTCTGAAATTACCCATTTATCAAGCAAGTTTTTAGGTTGTAGTTTGTAATTTTTGGGTATTTTAAATTTATCAATATTCGCATACATCACAAAAAATGAGTACGAATTCCAAAGCATTCGGAAAACTCGATTCATAACGTCATTCATCTTTTTGACATCAAACCTTTTCGGCAGTCCCGGCTGATTGATCGTGTAGAGCATCCAGCGAAGCATATCTGCTCCGTATTTATCCATAATTTCCATCGGATCAACAATGTTTCCCTTGGATTTACTCATCTTTTTCCCGTCTTTATCGAGAATATGGCCAAGGCAAACTACATTTTTATAGGCAAATCCGGTTGGAACTTTTTTACCTTCGTTTAGCAAAGTCGAAATAGCATGCAAGGTGTAAAACCAGCCCCTAGTTTGATCAACAGCTTCACAAATATAGTCTGCCGGATAAAATCTGCCCAAGGCAGACCCGCCTTGGGCGGGTTTTCCTTTATTCTTTTCTCCAAATGGATAGTAGTATTGTGCTGTCGGCATCGAACCGGAATCAAACCAGACATCCATTACTTCCAATTCTCTTCTCATCTCCTCTCCGCACTTGCATTGGAAAGTTATTTCATCAATAAAAGGCTTGTGCAAATCCTCTAATTTTTTACCGGATAACTTTTCCAATTCATCAATAGATTCAACAACTTTTATTTTTCCGCATTTCTTACATTTCCAAATGGGAAGCGGAGTTCCCCAATATCTGTCTCGGGAAATTGCCCAGTCCTTGGCATCGCGAAGCCATTCTCCGAATCTTCCTTCTTTAATATGCTCCGGGATCCAGTTTATATTTTGATTATTCTTTTCCATAATTTCCCGAAACGCACTCATCCTTACAAACCAGGACGGTTTGGCATAATAAATAAGAGGTGTTTCACACCGCCAGCAAAAAGGATAATCATGTTCATAAAGTTCTTCCTTAAAAAGCAACCCTCTCTTTTTCAAATCTTCAATTATCAATTCGTCAACAACATACTTGTTTTGAGCATTTTTCTTTTTAACCGGAATTCCTTTCCCCGGGACATCAGCCGAAATTTTTCCTTCTGTGTCCACAGTAAGAAGTGTCGGCAAATTATTTTCTTGTCCAACTTTAGAATCATCCTCACCAAAAGCAGGAGCAATATGAACTATGCTAGTTCCTTCTTGAGTCGTAATGAAATCTCCAGAAATTACATAATGGGCTTTTTTATCGGTATTATTAGTTTCATAAAGCGGTTCATACTCCACATCCAATAATTCTCTTCCTTTTATTGTTTTAACTATTTCTGGGCTCTTTTCGCCGAGTATTAAATCACATTGTTCTTTGGCTATTACATAAAAGATTTCTTTTGAATCTATTGATGGAGGAGTTTCCAAAGACTTCAATTTCTTCATTCCTTTACCCTCTAGAACTTTTGCAATCACATAATCCAAATCTTCATTAATCGCCAGTGCCACATTTCCCGGAAGCGTCCAGGGAGTTGTAGTCCAAACTAAGAAATAAGTATTATCGTCAATTCCTTTTTCTTTATTTGATTTGGCCTTGAATTTTACGAAGACCGCATTATCTTTTACTTTTTGGTATCCTTGCGCCACCTCATGAGATGAAAGCGCTGTTCCACAACGATAGCAATATGGAATTACTTTATGTCCTTGATACAAAACCGGTTCGCCCTTTTCGGTTTTTAGTTTTGCAATTTGCGCGATAACCCACCAGACCGACTCAATATATTTATTTTCATAGGTAATATACGGATGCTCCATATCCACCCAATATCCCATTCTTTTTGTCATTTTTTCCCATAAATCTTTGTATTTCCAGACTGATTCTTTGCATTTTTTGTTAAATTCAATAATGCTTTCGCGCGGATTTCCCGGAATAACATTTTCTATTTCGGTTTTGTTGTGAAGCCCTAAATCTTTTTCCACTTGAATCTCAACCGGAAGTCCGTGGGTATCCCAGCCAGCTTTTCTTTCCACGCGATAACCTTTCATCGTTTTATATCTTGGAATAATATCTTTAAAAGCTCTGGCTAAGACATGATGAAGACCTGGCATGCCATTGGCTGTTGGCGGACCTTCATAGAATATGAAATCCCCTTTCGGTGCTTCCTTTTCTACTGATTTCTCAAATATTTTGTTTTCTTCCCAAAATTTCAGCACTTCTTTTTCCATTTCAGGAAATTTCATTTTCGGATCTATTTTTTTGAAACTCATGCGTTTAAAAATTTATAAAATAAAACGCCCAGAAACATATTGTTTAAGGACGAGTTCATCCCTCACCACTTTTTCACTAATTTTTATAAATAATAAGTGAAGAGTGGAAAAGTGGTGAGGGACAAGCCGTGGTACCACCTTAATTTTCCGCCGAAGAGGCGGACTTATTAACAGCTGTTACGGGCCTGCCCGCCAGATTCTACTTTCCCGAAAGGAATTTATTTCTGGAGCTCAGAGGTGATTGCCTCTTCATCGCCTTTAACTTTGTATTTTAAATTATAATATAATCAGATTACATTCGCAAGGTTCTTGTTATTGGAATAAAATTCCCAGGCAATATTGATTTCTTCTTTGATTCCCGGGATAAAATCAATTCCTTCCAGATTATTGATAGATTGCCAGCGCCATTCAGAAAAAGCATCCTCTTTGATTTGCGGACCATCTCCATTGGCATAACTCTTCAAAAAGCAAACGAATTTAATTCCGGGTATTTTTTGCTGGGGAAGATTAGGCGTTTTTATTTCATAAGTACCAAAAACCAAAACTCTTTCCACGATAACGCCTAACTCTTCTTTCATTTTTCTTTTTACTGCTTCTTCAAAATTTTCTCCTTCTTTAACCTGTCCTCCGCCGCATTCCCATTTTCCCGGATATAATTCTTTACTTTCTTTTCGCTTTGCAATAAGCGCTTCGATATCAAAATCGGTTTCCCGAAGGCAAATTCCTGCCACATGAACCTCAATTTTATGCTGTCTTATTTCTCGCATATTGTCTTAAAATATATAGCGCGCAACTTAAAACGCAAATTGAGCAACGGGCTGAGCTAAGATTCTATTGCGTTATACGTTATGAGCTACGGGTTACGGGAATTACTCAAAGCTTTTATAAATTTCCATCGTTTCTCTGGCGGTTTTTTGCCAGTTGAATTTTTTCACTTGTTCCAGTCCTTTTGCCTTAAATTCATTCCGGAGATTTTCATTTTGGGAAAATTTGAGCATCGCTTCTGATATTTCCTGCGTATTCATCGGATTTACATAAAATGCCGCGTCTTCCGCAATTTCCGGAAGGGAAGAAACCCTGGAAACAATTGCCGGTGTTCCGGTGGCAAAAGCCTCTAGCACCGTCATTCCAAAACCTTCATAAAGAGAAGGCATAATAAAAAACTGGGAGTTTCTAAACAGCGGAACCAGTTCATCTCCAATGATATATCCGGTAAAAATCACGTTCTTGCTAAGTCCTAAATCTTTTATGGTTCTGGGATATTCTTTCGACAACCAGCCTCTTTTCCCCGCCAAGACCAGCTGATAATCAAATTTTGAATTTTGTCCCGCCGCGGCGGGATTGGCTTTCCCCTTAAATTTAGCAAAAGCTTCCAAAAGCCGAGTTATGTTTTTTGAAGGTTCCAGTGTTCCCAGAAAAAGAATATACCTTTTAGTTATTCCGTATTTTTCCAAAACCTTTTGGCTCGATATTTTTGATTCTTCAAAAAATCTTTTATCCAGTCCGCTGTAAACTACATCTATTTTTTCTGAAGGAATTTTGAAAATTTCTTCCATATCTTTTTTTGTCGACTGTGAAACTGCGATAATTCTATCCGCTTTTTTCGCCATTAAGCTATACACCATTTTTTCTTTAGCTCCGCTTATTTTCGGATAGCATCCGGGAATTTTGTATATCGATAAATCATGGAAGGTAACCACACACTTCCCCCGATAACCTGCCGGGATCCGGCTGTGCGGAGAAGTTGAATGAAGCACATCCAGTTTCTCTTTTGACAGAGTCGCTGTTCCCAAAATTTCGCTGTACGCTCCCGGAAGATATTTTTTGTAATCAGAAAAAGGATAAAATTTTATCTTGACATTTGGCTTAGCGAATTTTTTGATGTCTTTTTCTCTTACATGAAAGTCAAAAAACAGGACATATTCATTTTCCTGATCCAATTCCAAAAGATTTCTTATCAGTTGATAGGTGTAATGCCCGACTCCGATCGCTTCTCCTTTTTCGGGATTTAAAATTGTTCTCGCGTCAATTCCAATGCGCATACCCTGTAGTAGAATTTCGAATGAGCTTTAGCCCAAAAAAATCTACGCATTTAAATCAAACTTTTTTTATTTATTTAACTATTTAGCCCTTTATCAAATATTTTATATTTTAGAAATTTCACTATAGGGCATATATATATTCTAGCAACCTTTTAGTTAATAAACAATTACTACGAATTCTCCTTTTATCTTTTCTTTATTTTCCTGATAATAACTCAGAATATCATCAACGCTTCCCCTTTGTACTTCTTCAAAAATTTTGGTAAGCTCTCTTCCTATAATAATACGCTTTTGGCATTCCAATAGTTTCAAAAGTTCTAAATTTTTAATGAAGCGATGCGGAGATTCATAATAAATAACTGGATACTTTGAATCAATAACTTCCTTTAAAAAAGTTTCCCGGCCTTTTTTATGCGGAGGAAATCCGAAAAACAAAAATTTCTGAAGATTGATTCCGGCTATGCTAATTATTGCGGAGAGCGCTGATGACCCGGGAATCGGATGTATTTCAATATTATTTTTCACTGCTTCGGCCACCAAAATACTTCCCGGATCGGAAATCCCCGGCGTTCCGGCATCGGTAACCAGCGCGATATTTTTTCCTTCTTTTAATTTATCAATAATCAAATCGATTTTTTTTAGCTTGCTGTGCTGATGATAAGATATTAAAGTTTTTTTTATGTTATAATGATTAAGCAGTCTACTGGTTACTCTGGTGTCTTCACAGGCAACACAATCAATTTCTCCGAGAATTCGAAGAGCTCTCAAGGTTATATCCTCAAGATTCCCGATCGGAGTAGCAATGATGTATAAAATTCCTCTGTTCATATTTAATTCGTAGATTCGAATTCATTCGCAGATCCGAATCGGTTATTCAAATTTATGGTTTCAACAACTCACGCTCTTGTCGGAGCTGTCATCGGAAAAAATATTGATAATCTTTGGATAATAATTCCCTTGTCCTTGGTTTCACATTTTGCTTTGGACTCGATAAAACACGGCGAATACGTTCCAACTTTCAAGGACAAGCATGGATTCAGGCGCGCCTGGTGGAAATGCCTGCTGGATATCACAATTGGAGCGGCTATTATTTTTTCTATTATTAAGTTGGAAAAACTAGATCCGGTGACAATAAGAAATATGATTATTGGAGTTTCTTTTTCGTTATTTCCAGATTTATTGACCTTGTTCTACCGGGAATTTCCCTGCAAATTGCTGGAAAAAATATATGAATTTCATGTCTGGTGCCATCGTATTCCCCGAAATTCTCCTGAAAGAAAATGGGGATTGGAACATGCCAAAAACGACATTTTAATTTCCCTCGCCGCCATCGTCATTCTTTTGCTTCTATAAAAATAACTCCTTTCGAGAGCTTACTATAGCAAAAATATTCTAAAAAGTCCAGCTAATCTAAACTATTCAATTCTTGTAATTTAAATTCTTCTAGCTGTATTTTCACTCCTTCTTTTTTGGTATCAAGAATTCCTATTCCTATTTTCTCAGAAAAATCCTTTTTATCTTTTGGCAATGATAAATCCACACTAAATGGAGGAGTTAATTCATAATCAGTTTCATCATAAGCCGAAACTCCGGAAATATAAACACTAACATTTACTTTCTTATTTTTGATATCTGATAACTTTGACACTATAGTTGCCTTTACTTGTTTTAGCGACATTAGACCTCTCGGCCTATTAATCCAAAACCTACCACCTTTTACATCTTTCCATTCCGCTTTTTCTTTATCTTCTGATAAATACTTATCATTTAATTGTATCTGAATTTGTTTATAGTCATTATTGCCCATTATAATTCTCCAGAGATATCCATAATTAATTGAAATGTTTATTTTATTTTCGTTGAGAGGAGTAAACTTTATAGGCAAGGAAAAATCCATTCCCATTTTTTGATTACAAAACATTTCTCTTCCTTCGGGAAATTTTTCACTTAATACTGGCTTAAATATGTTGCCTTGCTCTATTTCAAAATTTTCAATCCCTATCCAATTATTTAAATCCTTAAAATTACAAACATTTTCAGTTAATTTATTACCAGAAGTGTTCTTTTTAATAGTATCTCCCTCGACTATTTCTTTTTTAACTGCCTCTGCTATTTCTTTTGTATCAGAATTACTATATTTATAAATCATAACGAAATTCATTATTGGTATAAACCAGGTGATAGCAACAAATAAAAGTCCACAAGAAATTTTAAACCATTTTGGCCAATTGAAAGTTATCTTATCGATAAATACCTCCGTTTCCTTCTTTATGTTATTTTTTGTTTTTTCTACCATTTTATTTTATATTATTCGTAATCAATAATATTTTTTTGGATAAAACCTTCGATTAAGTTAACCACTTCTTTCTTGAGCTCTGACGGGCTTTGCGCGACAAGAACTGCAAAACGATATAGCGTATCATTGGAAACAGTCATCCATTTCTTGTTTCTATAAAGGAAAAGAAATAGAGTAACTATTGCTATTCTTTTATTTCCATTTTGAAACGGATGATTTTTGATCATTAAATAGAAAAGCATCGAGGCTTTCGATACCAATCCCCAATATAAATATTTTTTATCGAACCTTTGAAGGGGAACCGCCAAACAGCTTTCCAGAATGTTTGGAAAGCGCGTTGAAAATTCAGGAATTGGTTCGTTCCAGCTCATTGTTTCCCTAGCTAGTTCATGGGAAATAAATTGTATATCTTTTACAGTTAATCCCTTTTCCATTATTCTTTTCCTAATTTCTTTAATGTTTCTCCATATTCTTCTAACACCTTTCTGACCCCTGCTGTAATAATATTTTTATCTTCTTCATTCAAATCTCTCCCTAAAACTCCCTCTATTTCACTTTTGTGAATGACAAAATTACGTCCAACTTTAGTTGCTGAAATTTTCCCTTTTTTTATCCTGTTGAAAACAGCTACTCTGCTTATGCCTAATATCTTGGCTATTTCCGCCGTACTGAAAAACTCTTTATTATTCATATTTTGATTTGTGTTAACCATATAAGACTATGTTATCATGTGTTAAGTATCTTGTCAAGTGTTAACAAAAAGCCCTCGTGAAAGGGCTTAAATAAGGGATAAGGTTTTCGGACAAATTATAAATATTTCGCTGTCCAGCTTTTTTTGCATTTTTTAAGCTTGTCCGGCGTTCCTTCGAAAACAATCCCTCCTCCTTTTTCTCCTCCATCGGGTCCCAGTTCAATTACCCAATCAGCATTTTTAATAACATCGATATTGTGCTCCACGACAATTACTGAATTTCCTTTTTCAACCAAGGTATCCAAAACTTTTAATAATCTTTTGATGTCTTCAAAGTGAAGACCGATAGTCGGCTCGTCCAGAATATATAAAGTTTTTCCGGTTGATTTTCTAGCCAACTCTGTGGCTAATTTTATTCTCTGCGCTTCTCCTCCGGAAAGATCAGTCGCGCTTTGCCCCAGTTTTAAATATCCGAGCCCTACTTCTTCCATGGTTTTCAGTTTTTCCAGTATCAAAGGATAATTTCCAAAAAATCGAAGCGCAAAACTCACATCCATATTGAGTATCTGCGCGATATTGAATCCCTTGAACTCAATTTCCAGGGTTTTCTTGTTATATCTAGTTCCGTCACATCCTTCGCATTTAACATATATATCCGGCATTAAATACATTTCGATTTTTTTCTTTCCGTCTCCCTGGCAAATTTCACAGCGTCCGCCTTTCATATTGAAACTGAACCGGCTAGCGGTGTAGCCGCGATTTTTTGATTCTTCTAGTTCGGCAAAAATATCCCGGATATGGGAAAAAATTCCTGTGTAGGTAGCCGCATTGGAGCGAGGAGTTCGTCCAATCGGACTTTGGTCAATATTGATTACTTTGTCGATATGTTCGAGTCCTTTTATTTTTTGATGCTTTCCCGGCTCGGCTTTGGACTGGTAGAATTTTTTGGAAAGAGCTCTCGCTAAAATATCATTCATAAGCGTTGATTTCCCGCTGCCGGAAACTCCGCAAACCGCTACAAATTTCCCCAGGGGGAATTTGGCATCAATGTTTTTCAGATTATGTTCCGAGGCTTTGATAACCTCTATTGATTTTTCATTTCCTTTTCGGAAAGCCTTCTTCGTAGAAACTTTTTCTTTGCCGGAGAGATAATCGGCCGTGAGAGTTTTTGAAGCAAGAAGCTTATTGAAATTTCCCGCAAAAACAACTTCTCCTCCGTCTTCTCCCGCTCCCGGACCCATATCAATAATGAAATCAGAGGCCTTCATGATTGCCTGATCGTGCTCTACGATAATTAAAGAATTCCCCGTGTCCCGAAGCGATTTGATGGTATTAATAAGTTTTTCCGTATCTCGGTTATGGAGTCCGATTGACGGCTCGTCTAAAACATAGATAATTCCCATTAATTTGGAATTAATCTGAACTGCCAAACGGATTCTCTGCGCTTCTCCTCCAGAAATTGTCTGTGAGCTTCTAGCTAGATTCAAATATTCCAGACCCACATTTTCCAAAGATTCAAGCCTGGCGGTTATTTCTTTTCCCACCGAGTGAATAATGTTTTTTTCTTCTTCATTCAAGTTTTTTAGATCAAATCTTAAAAAGAAATTTTTAAGCTTGCTAATGCTAATATTTACGAGGTCGTCAATTGATTTTTCTCCGACCAGAACCGACAAATATTCTTTTTTTAATCTTTTTCCCTGGCATTGGGGGCAAATTTCCGTAATCATATATTTCTCTATTTCGTTTCTCACATAGTCTGATTTGGTTTCCTGGTATTTTCTTTCCAGTTCCGGGATTACTCCCTCAAAAGAAAATGAGATATTTTTTATTCCTCCCATATCACCTACCTTCTTGGTAATTTTTTCGTCATTGCTTCCGTAAAGAACCAGCTTCATCTGCCAGGGAGAAAGTTTTTTGACCGGCGTGTCAACTGAAAAATCATATTCTTCGGCCAAGGATTTTAAAGATGCGAAATAGCCGCCGGAATTATTCAGCCTTCCGTCTGATCGGCTCCAGGGCTTGATGGCTCCCTCGGCTAATGACAAATTTTTGTTAGGAATAATCAAGTCTGGATTTATTTTAAGCTTCACGCCCAGTCCCGAGCAATAATTACAGGCTCCTTTCGGATTATTGAAAGAAAAATGGCAGGGAGTTATTTCTCTTATCTTTACTCCACATTCCAAACAAATAAAATCGCGGTTATAGCTCATCTCTTTTTCATTGTCTGCCAGAATAACCAAAGACCCGTTTCCGAGCTTAATGGCAGTTTCGATGGAATCCAAAATTCTTTCTTTGTCGATATTCTTGAGAATCAAAATTATCCTATCGACAACAATGTCAATTTCTGTTTCTATTTCGCTACTGGCGATAAGAAGCGCTTCTTCGACGGTCATCACCTTTTTCATAAATCTTACTCTGGCGTATCCTAGCTGTTGAATTTGCTTTAAAATTTCTCTGGAATTCTTCGTGCTATTTAAACCAACGCTTATCGGAGAAAGTATTGTGATTTGAGTTTTATCCTGAAACTTCGAAATTTCCTCTAAGATTTCCTTATTGCTGGTTCTTCTCATTGAGTTTCCGCATTCAGGACAATGGGGCTTTCCGAACTTGGCAAAAAGAATTCGAAGATAATCATAAATCTCCGTGAGTGTTCCGACTGTCGAACGCGGGCTTCGGCTGATGCTTCTCTGATCGATTGCAATTGAAGGAGAAAGGTTCTCGATTTTATCCACTTCCGGCTTGGCGCTCACATCCAAAAAATTCCGGGCATAAGAGGAAAGCCCTTCCATATATCTCCGATTTCCTTCGGCATAAATGGTGTCAAAAGCCAGCGAAGATTTTCCGCTTCCGGAAAGTCCCGTAATCACAACGAATTTATCCCGCGGAATATTAATGTCAATATCTTTGAGGTTATTGACTTTCGCTCCTTTGATAATGATATGATCCCGCTTGGATAAATTATTGTTTGGCATAGTATTAAAAGTTAAATAAATTCAAATTCGCAGATTCGCATTCATTCGCATATTCGTATCGGCTATAAGCTAGATACAAATGGTACAGTATTTTGGGAGAAATGTAAAGAGCTCCGGATACACAGATCCAGAGCCCGGTAGTTCATCGCTTATTGCCTCTACATTCTGAACGATTCTCGGATTTCTCTGGAGTTCCAGGCCGAGAATGCCCCGCTATCTTCCCATGCTTTATACCCCAAATAGGAAATGACCCAAAGCGCCGGATTCAGAGAAGCAATGCAGATAGCGATTGTTCCAACAATTAACACGTCCCCGAACATCACGAATAATCTGAAAATGCGCAGAAACAATATTTCAAATTTCATAAGAACTCTCCTTTCCTAAAATTTTGCAATTTTAGATATTCTAAAATATCTTAAGCTTATAGAATTTTCTTGAGTTTCGCGATCGTATTTTCGTATATTTCCTTCCCTTGCGGTTCGGGAAGAAAAACCAGAGTTTTACCATTGGCTTCGATAATGCTTCCGGGAAGATGCGTCTTGGGATTTCTGGCAATTTTTTCCATTTCTATTTTTCTAAAAAAATTTTCCAGAAAATTGAAACCCAGCAGTTTTTCTCCGCATTTTCTGACAGCTTTCGAGTAATGGTTATCAGAAACCATTCTAATGCTTCTGACTTCTGACAATTCATAATTAGGCTTAAAATTCTTAATCCAGGAGTTTCTGATTTGAAATTTCCTGAAAGTTTTAAATCCGAAAAGCGGAATCATAAAGGAATATTCTCCGGCCGAAAAAAGATTTATTTCAAAAGGCCTTTCGGAAATATTTATTTTTAAGGATTCGTCAGTAATAAAATAATTGAGGCAAATCCGATCTTTTATTTTATCTCCGTGCCTTCGTTTTCCAATTAAATGGACAAAGGCGGTAAGTAAAGTTCTTCCGGTCCAAATTTTTCCCTTTTTAAACACCACAAACAAATCCCAATCGCTGTCGCTCCTCGTATTTCTCATCGCTAATCGTCCGGTTATTCCAATCATTCGGACAAAAGGACTGAATCGCAAAAGCCAAACGATTTTTCGAAGCTTCTTTATTTTAAGCGATGCAATCTTGTTTCTTCGGATGCGCTTTTCTACTAATTCTTTTTTTCCTTTCAAAAAATAGAATCCTTGACATTTTCCGATATATTTTTCTGATTCTTTACTTTCGAGAATATTTACAATATCAGCCAAAGATAATCTTTTCTGCTCACTGATATCCTGTTCGCTGATTGCTGTTAGATGCTTCCAAACCTCAAAAGCCGTCAGGGGATAATCCAGCTCGTCATAATAAGCAATTGTCGCGATTATTTGTTTTTCCGCGTTATTAACCATAAAATTGCATTTTAGGGGTATCTTCTATCATAAGACCAGTAAAAAAATTTTGCAAATTAAAACAGCCTGCCGTTTATAAAGCTTGCAGGCTTTTATTTTCAGGTAAAATATTCAAATTTTTATTCCTCTTTTTTCTTTTCCACTAAATCATCCACAAAAACGCTCATGGCCGTTGTTATCGGAACCGATAAAATTGCTCCGAGCACTCCTCCAATTTTTGCTCCAACTAGAAGGGCCAGGATGACAACTATTGGATTCAGACCTAAAGCTTTTTTCATTACTTGAGGAGTGATGATGTGCCCTTCAATTTGCTGAATGACAATATAAACAGCCAGGACAAGAATACCGGTGAGCGGAGAAACTAGAAATCCTAAAATTACCGCCGGAACAGCCGCGATTATCGGGCCAAGGTAAGGAACTATTTCTAAAAGCCCTCCCAGGATTGCCAAAATCAGAGCATAAGGAACATTTAAAAAATACAGTGCCAGAAAATCAAGAGCAAATATAATAAGCATCAGAAGTAGTTGCCCTTGCATCCATCTTCCTATTTTCACTTTTATTTTTTCTGCGGAAGAAACTGCGTAATCATGATATTTCGAAGGAGTAATCGCAACAACAAATCCTTTCATTCCGTCTTTTTTAACTGAAAGATAAAACGTCAGTGATATTATTATAACTATTGAAATAAATCCGGAAAAAAATCCAACCGTGGTGGAAAATATCGCTAAGGACGACTGAGTAAGCTGTTTTCCGACATTTTGGAAGAGGCTTTGTTCGCTAAAGTTAAAATTATGCTCCTGGACATATTCTTCCAATCCCTTGAAAGCTCTGGTTGTTTTTTCCACGTAAACTGGAAAATTTTGGGAAAATTCCTTTGATTGTTCCACGATGGTAGGAATCAGAAAATAAATAGTGGTCCCGATTGCCGAAAAAAGAATGACATATATTATGAGCACTCCCAAAGACCTTGGAATCCTTTTCTTGTGCATCCAATCGACTGCTGGTTCTATGGCTGCCGCGATAATCACCGAAATAAAAAGGATCGCCACAACATCCCGGATCATGTACAAAAACCAAATTCCAAGAAGAATCAGAACGGTTCTGAAAATAATTCCCGTAGAAATATCAACTGTATGTCTACTAAACATAAGCTTATAACTTTAATATTTTCTCCAGTTTTTTGCCGTCTTTATGCGGTCCGATTACGGCTAAATTAAGCTTTTTGTTCTGGAAAACATTCTTTGCTACCCTCAATATATCACTTTCTGTTACTTTGTCTATTTTTTCAAATATTTCCGGAAGTGCCATTATCTTTCTCTTTTTTACTTCCTGATCGATGAAAAACATCGCCACATCGTCGGATGATTCAAAACTCATCACGCTTTTCCCTTTAATAAAATCTTTGGCTTTCTGGAGTTCCTTCCGACTCACTTTCTCGGTATAAATTTTTCGATATTCATTGAGAATAGTTTCGATAGTAAGCTCAAGCTTATCATGATTGACTCCGGCTTGAGTTGCCAAATATCCGCAATCTTCAAAAGCATCCACTGAAGTTTTAATTTGATACGCCAACCCTCTCCGTTCCCGAACTTCGATAAAAAGCCGGCTACTCATATTCCCTCCTAAAATTATCGAGAGTAATCCTAAAGCAAAACGATCTTTATGATTGAAATCAAAAGCTCTTGATCCGAGCAGAAAATGGGTCTGGTCGGTGTTTTTTTGCTTAATCATCAATTCCGGTTTTTTCTGATTTTCGGTTACTTTTCTATATTTCGGCTTTATGCCTTTTTTCATTCCGGAAAAATATTTTTTTACCAGACCTAAAGTTTTTTTCTCATCAAAATTTCCCGCGATGCAAACCACCGAATCATTAGCTACGTAGAAACGATTGAGGTAATCAACAAAATCTTTTCTCTTAAAAGCGGAAACGGTTTTTTTAGACCCGGTTGGATGACTTCCGAGTGGATTTTTCTTGTACATAAGATTTCCCAGAATAATTTCCACGTCAATTATCGGAGTATCTTCAATCATATTGATTTCCTGAATAATCGTTCCTTTTTCTCTTTCAATTTCCGCTTCCTCCATTTTTGAATTTAAAAACATGTCGGAAATAACGTCTAAAGCAACCTCTGAATGTTTGGCATCAACTTTGGCGTAATACATTGTCTTATCCACGCCAGTAAAAGCGTTGAACTCTCCCCCGATGGAATCAAGCGTTTCGGAAATATCCAAAGTGGTCGGCCTTTTTTTCGTTCCCTTGAACATCATATGCTCAATGAAATGGGAAAGGCCCGCTTCTCTTTCGGTTTCATATCGGAATCCGACTCCAATCATAATTATCACTGTCACTGTCTCGGTATTTTTCATCGGAACCGTCAATATCCGAAGCCCGTTGGATAAAGTTGTTTTTTTATAATTCATTTATTATTTTTTTATTCGCGAGTATCTTATAAGCCCTGAACACGGAATAATTTTAATTCCCTTCTTTTCCAGTTCGTCCAAAAACAAATTCATACCGAGAGAATCGGTTGGGATGTGTCCTGCAATAACGACATTAATATTAGCTTTTTTTGCTTCTTCCCTATGCTCTTCTGACATATGCATACCAACAATGGTTCCTACGCCTGCATGGGCCATGGTCTCATATATTTTTGAGCTCCCATTGGTTCCGCCAGTCAGTTCTGTAAACACAACTTTTCCGGTTCTACTTTCCTCTGAACCGACAAAAATTACCGGTCCTGCTCCTCTTTTAGCAGATTCTTTATACTCGTAAATTTTTAGCAGCGTTTTAATTATATCTCCGACATATTCTGGTTTCTCTTTTTCAATCGTTCTCTTCACGAAAGTAGCTGCCATATTATCAGCCGGCGTATGCACTCCCATAAAATTTACATCAAGCAATTTCGCCGCATCTACTGATTGAAAATGATTTTCCGGATTAATTTTCCTGGAGACCTCTTCTATTCTCAATTTTAAAAGGCTTTCAGCAATATTAATAGGAATACCATTTTGGGCAAGCACGTCGGCTTGGAGATGCATCACTTCGCTTAGATTTGAAAGCGCAATCCCTACAGGATGATGAATGAGTGCAAGGTCAATGGGGTTTTTGGGGCTATGATTGCTCAAATATTTAGCAATCATCAGCTCGGCACTTTCTATATCGATGCCAGCTATGATTCTTTTTACATTTTTTATTCCATTGTCATAATGAACCCGCGTGTCGGAGTATGGATTAACCAATCGTTCCTTGTCAAAAATTTCCTTCTCAACTTTGGAAAGTTTTTCGTATTTTTCTTTTATCCGTTTGAGCTGTTTTTTAATCTGGGATTTCGGGCGAAAATCTGATTTAATTCCCATTTCAATCGCCAGTTTGTAGATTTGCTGAATGTTCATAATTCTATAAGCTTAACAATTTAGTTTGTCCTTAAAATAATTTTCCAGTTCTTCAATTTTTACCCTTTCCTGCTTCATGCTGTCTCTATCCCTCACCGTTATGTCTCCGCCAGCCGGCGGATTTTCCAGACTGTCGAAGTCTACAGTAATGCAATAGGGGGTTCCGATTTCGTCCTGCCTTCGGTATCTTTTACCAATATTGCCATTATCATCAAACTCGCACATATATTGGGACTTCAAGCTATCATAAATCTCTTTGGCCTTTTTGACAAGCTCCGGCTTGTTCTTGAGAAGCGGAAACACCGCGATTTTAATCGGCGCTAATTCTTTCTTAATTTTTAGCACAACCCTAGTTTCACCATTAACTTTCTCTTCATTGTAAGCATCGCAAAGAACCGCTAAAAATGTTCTGGCTGTTCCTGCTGAAGATTCGATAATATGAGGCATGTATTTTTCGTTGGTAATCGGATCGGCATAGGACAAATCTTTTCCGGAATATTTCGAGTGCTGGGTCAAATCATAATCGCCCCTGGCATGCACTCCTTCCAGTTCCGCAAATCCGAACGGATAATTATATTCGATGTCATAGGCTTCCTTGGCGTAGAAAACCAGATTCTCGTGTTTGCGCCATTTAAGATTTTTCTCCTTGATTCCCAGCCCAAGATAAAATTTCCAGCGAAATTCCCGAAGTTTTTCATATTCTTTCATTTCTTCGTCCGGCTTGGTGAAATATTGCATTTCCATCTGTTCAAACTCGCGGGTGCGGAAAATGAACTGGCGGGCGGTAATTTCATTGCGGAAAGCTTTGCCGATTTGCGCAATTCCGAAAGGAATTTTTACCCGCGTGGAATCCAAAACATTTTGGTAATTCACATAAATTCCCTGGCAGGTTTCTCCCCGCAGATACACTGGTTCCTTGCTCCAGTCTTCCGTAAAATTTCCCAGATTGGATTTAACCAGAAGATTGAACTTTCTAATTTCTGTGAAATCGCTCTTTCCGCAAGCCGGACATTTTATTTTTTCTTTATTTTTTTCAAAAATTTTATTCAGTTCCTCCAGCCCCATTTTTTCATCAGCATTCACCCCGATTTCCTGAAGCAATTGATCAGCTCTCGCTCTGGAATGGCATCTTTTACATTCTGCCAAAGGATCAGAAAATCCTCCGACATGTCCGGAAGCTTCCCAAATTTTCGGATGCATAAAAATGGCGCTGTCCAGTCCGACAATGTCATCCCGCATCTGAACCATCGTTTTCCACCACTCTTTCTTGATATTGTTTTCCAGTTCCACTCCATACGGACCGAAATCATAAATGGCCGAAAACCCGCCGTAAATTTCCGAAGAAGGATAGACAAATCCTCTTCTTTTGCAAAGGGAAACGATTTTTTCCATTAATTCATTATTTTCCTTATTTTTAGCCATATTTTTTGTAAAAATTTAAAAATGTTAATTAAATTATAGCGTTTATCAGGCTTAATAGCAAGAAAAGTTGACTATCGGCTAGTTTTCGTATATGATTCAATATCTTGCATTACAGATTTTAAATACAATCAAGAAAGGAGACTAGCAATGGAGGTTATTTCACAACGTATTTGCGGCGGATGTACTGCGTGCTGCAAAACACACGCAGTGCTTGAAACAAAAAAACCTGCTGGAAAATGGTGCAAAGATTGCGATATAGGCAAAGGGTGTAGAATCTACCCCAATCATCCAAATGCTTGCCAGAAATTCAAATGTGAATGGCTGAAAGGTTTTAAAGAGGAAGCTCATCGCCCAGACCGCATAAAAATCGTTATGGAATACTATACTGGGGGCAAGATACCGAAACTGTTTATACTTTGGGAAGTAAGCGAGGGATCAATTCGCGGAAATTTCGCAAAAAAAATGGTTTCATTCGCGTTGGAAAACGACATTTCTGTTTGCTTGATTTATCTTTCTGGAGAAAAAAAATTATTGCCCGGCAACGTAAAATTAACCGAGGAAATAATAGCATCTGCCATCAAACAAGGAATACGAATAATATAGGCGCAGGATCCAATGGTCTGCGCCTCTATTTTTTATTTCAATGGCTGAACTGGCGCGTTAGCTGTTAACCTTGACAATCTTCTCTAAGTATCCTAAATTCTTATCACAGTTCCAAAAAATCTGATGATAAAGGAGGTATCATAGCAATGGATAGATTTAGAGATTGCGATGTCGCAATGCGGTTCACAAGCGATAAGCTCCGGGATTCTAAATTTCCGATCAAGAGCATCGTAACGTCAGCGATGGTCATCATCCCTTGTGCAATCTCATCTGAAGTCCCAACGGACATAGCATTAGCTAAGCTTAGGGAATACATGAAAAGGGAAATTCCCGAACTAGTCGATATCGACTTCAGCTTTGAGGAAATTTGGCACAATCACGTAATGACTAGCTTCCCTGATAGTGAAGACATTATATTCATAACCCAATCGGGATGCAGCCTTGGCCAACCAAAAACCGAAGCATAGCGCTCTTCCGCAAACACAACAAAAGCCGTTTCGACGTAATGTCGGAACGGCTTCATTTTTCATATAAGAAAATTTTCAACGGCTAAATTGATGTCTTAGCCGTTGATAATAAAAAAGCCGGGCAAAATTCTGCTCGGCTTTTGAAGATTCTTGTTTCTTACCGAGATGCTTAAACGGTAAATTTCTCGGCCCATTGGATCCACTCTTTGATGTTTGAAATATCTTTAGGCTTAGGACTTTTTGGATCCACGTTGGCTTTAATCCAGTTAAAGAGATACCACCATGCATGCTCGAGATTGGAATCTGGAGGATTCTGGCGAATGTGGTCAATGATAGACCTAAGAACATTCCTCCCTCTTTGACAAAGTTCATGACGAGCACTTGACTGGTCAAAACGTTGATAAAAACCAGGAGTTGTAAGGCTCATATCCTTCTCAAAACTTTCAATGAGCTCTTCAACGCTCCATCCTCGCACTTCTTTTCGCGTGGCCATCGTTCGCCCTCCTCATTTTGAAATTTTCTCCTTGCAATCATTTAAACTCCTAACTTTCTTTCTGTCAACAAAATCTTCTCCTTCTTAGGATGAGCAATTTAGATTTAACAGCTAACAAAGCGATTTAGCCGTTGAGTTTCTGGTATCAAAATCCGGTACCGATATTCCGCATTGCGAAGTGCGTAGCAAATTCTAGCTGGCGAGTGTTAAGAATTTCATCCCCCTCTGGGGAGCTTGTCGTTTCAGGAAATTTAGCGAGCCAGCGTCAGAATTTGCCCAGCACGAGCCTTGCGGACAGTTTCTTTCATTTCGCTTTCTTTGCTGCCAAAGAAAGCGAAAAACAAAACTTCCCCGCCAAAATTATGCAAGTTTCTGAAATTAAAAAGGGGCAAACTCTGTTGAGTTTGCCCTCTTGATGCCGCGATAATATCCCTTAAGCAATAGTATGAATATTTTTCAGCTGTTCTTTAACCGCGGTGACGGAAAGTCCAGCTTTCTCAAGAACCTCAGACATGCTTTTGCCCAAAATCATGAAGGTATTATTACGCTGAATGGCCTCATCTATCGTCATAAAACTAACCCTGTCTATTTCCTCATGATTAACCCTGTATTCATTGACAAATAGATTCGTGACCAAATCCCCTCCCTGCACCTCGAAATTCAGATGGTAGGTTCCGTTGAGCTTTCCGTCTTTTTTGTAAAGAAAGATGCGTATTACCATTCTCTTATGCGCCTTAATTTCTGCTTTTAAACTATCCAAATTCATTGCAGCCTCCTCGTTTTTTTTATTTGGGACTATTCAAACTAACACGCGAAACGCAAATTGTCAATCTTGAAATTGAAAGGGGCAGGCTCTGCAGAGTCTGCCCCTTTAGCACTTTCTTTTTTGATCAAGCTTGTATTGTTTTAAGATGCTCCGCTCTAGCTCTATTTTCCTCCTTGATGCTTATTTCCATTTCCACAATGGTTATCATTATCTCAGCAAGCGCATCATTTACTTGCTTTATTGCACTTCCTGCGATTCCAACGGCAATTCCGTTCCGATGAGCCCCTCCGGAAATAAGATACTCCTCGCTTCGCAATTTAAGTTCGACAGGGATTTTGCCGTTCTTGGGTAATTCCCTGCACTCCTGGACGCGTAACTGCCTGCGAGCAGTTTTGATGTAATCTTCAGGTTTTCCCCAAATTGGTTGCCACCCTGCCTCAAGCGGCAAGCCGAACTGGAATGGAAAATCAAATTCCAAGCCAGAGAACTTAATAAATCCAGTAACCCACTTCGGTCTTGCAAATGTTCTTTCCTTTTCTAGAAACTCCATTTCTTCAAGAATTGACATGGCACAAATTTTCATTAAAGAAACCGAATTATTTGCTATCTCTGCTAAAAACTTAGCTTTTTCTTCTGATAAGGAACTAACCATTTTCTCCCCTCCTCTCCTTTTTTCAAGTTATCTAAACTTACCAAGCGGATTATATATTGTCAAATCTTTTTTAAAAACCCTAGCTGTGCCGGGGTTTTATTTCAAATTTTTTACCGCTTCTCTGAATTTGTCTCCCCGGTCGAACTCATTAAGGAAAAGTCCGAAGCTGGCGGCGCCGGGAGAAAGCAGAACTATGTCACCTTCTTTAGAAATTTGAGAAGCCAGTTCCACCGCTTTTTCCATTGAATCAACTACCGGTATTTCGCCAAACTTATTTTCGCTGTCATTCTTTTTTATCTCCGGCAAGATTTTTTCGGTGGCGCTTCCTTTGAATAAAATCACTTTTTTCGCTTTCTGGGCAATTTCTTTTCCGAAATTGGAAAATTCCAGTTTTTTGTCCGTTCCTCCGGCAATCAGAACAATCAGGTCCCTGAAACACTCAAGCGACGCTATGGCCGCATCGGGAATAGTGGCCGTCGTGTCATTGTAATATTTCACTCCCTTGAAATCTCTCACCAATTCCAGGCGATGGGCAACGCCGGAAAAATTCATTATCGCTTTCTTGATATCTTCTATTTTCACTCCGAAGGCAAACGTAGCTCCGATAGCCGCCATCACATTTCGGATATTATGTTTTCCAGGAATTTTAATTTCTTTAATATCCATAACTTTTTTAATATCTATTCCGTCATTAATATAGACCGCCTCATTTTCCACAAAAACCGAACTTCCGTCTTTGCGCGGAAACATCGAAAATTTCAATATCTGCGATTTTACTTCCGGATAAAGTTCTTTCAGTTTTTCATCGTCGTCATTGATTATCAGCCAATCTTTCGGTTTTTGAAAAAGAAATATACTCCTCTTGTCCGTTAAATATTCTTCCATTGTCTTGTAATAATTTTGGTGGTCGCGAAGAAAATTGGTAATAACGGCAATATGCGGACTTGCCTTTTCTTTTTTGAGCGCCGACAAGCGCCAGCTGGAAAGCTCAAAAACCACCACTGAATCTTTTTTCAGAATATCCAGCTTGTCGAGGACTGAAATTTGTCCGCTTCCCACTTTCACCGGATTTTTTCCAGCCAGTTTCAAAATTTCAAAAATCAAAGCGGAAATGGTTGTTTTTCCTTTGGTTCCCGTTATTCCGATAATCGGATTTTTGCAAAGTTTGAAGAAAATGCTGGAATCCATTTCTACCGGGATTTTATTTTGTAGAGCCAGTTTGACATGCGGACTGTCCCAGGGAACGGAAGGATTTTTGATTACCATATCAGTTTTCACGAAATCTTCATTGCGATGCTGTCCTAAAACATATTCCACATTTTTCAGTCCCTTAAGTTTTTCCAGCGACGAGGCCAGTTGTTCTTTGGTTTTGAGATCGGTAGCGATAATCCTTGCTCCATGAGCAGACAAGAATTTTACAATGCCTACTCCGCCTCCGTGAAGACCGAGTCCTAAAACAGTTATCTTTTTATCTTTAAAGAAATTGAAATCCATAAAATTAAAATATTCCCGATTTTCTTTTTATTGCTCTCCCTGCTTTGACATCTTCCAGTTTTCCATTATTCAAAACTAATTTTCCATTCACAATCACATAATCGATTCCCTTAGAATATTGATACGGATTTTCCGGAGTGGCCAGATCCTCAATCGTGCTTGGATTAATGACAACTACATCGGCAAAATTTCCTTTTCTAATCTTTCCCCTGTTTTTAATTTTGAATTTTTCCGCCGGCTTTCCGCTCATTTTGTGAATCGCTTCCTCCCAGCTTAATATTTTCTTCTCTTTTACATATCTTGCCAAGACTCTCGGAAAAGATCCGAAATTTCGCGGATGAACCAGTTCTCCTGAACTTCGGTGTTCGATATTGTAGCCCGCTCCGTTAGTGGAAATTATGGAGAGGGGATGTTCCAGCGCTTTAATTACATTCTTTTCGCTTAGGACATTCATCATCGTGATTACTCTTCCTTCGCTGGCTATTAAAATATCGAGTATGGTTTCTTCCACTGTTTTATCCTGCGCCTTGGCGATATCCACGATTTTTTTCCGATTCAGAGTTTTATCCAGGGGAGAAATTGAAATTATCACTTTTGAATAATCAAAATTGTTCTCCTGCATTTCTTTCAAAAGTTTTTCTCTGATTGCCTTGTCGCGAAGGCGGTGAACCATCATTTTCTTTCCTCCTTCCGCCACCCAATCGGGAAGCAAAACATACAAAACAGAACCGGTGATTGTGTAGGGGTAAACGTCAAAATTAATATTTACTCCTTCCTTGCTGGCTTTTTCAATCATCTTTAAAGCTTTTTCAAAAAGCGGCCAGCTCTTTCTTACAATTGCTTTCAGATGGGAAATCTGAAGACTTACTCCTGATTCCTTGGCAACATCAATCGCTTCTTTTACTGCCTGAATTAACTCTTCTGCTTCTCCTCTGATGTGAGTCGTGTAAACTCCTCCCATTTTCTTGACTGTCCTGGCCATTTTCACAATTTCACTCTTGGAAGCCAGCTTGGCATGAGTATAGACCAGCCCGGTGGAAAATCCGAGCGATCCGTCTTTCAATGATTTTTCCAGCATTTTATTCGCCAGCTTCAGCTCTCCTTCGGAAAGATTTCTCACTTCGTCCCGCACAATGCCTCTTCGAAGCGTCGCGTGTCCCGTAAGCGTCGCAAAATTAACCGCCAATTTTCTTTTTTCCAGTTCCTCAAAAAACTCTTTCATGGAAAGCCAGTTCAGATTAACCAAATTAATGTCCGCCCATTTCTGGATAGTCTGGATTATTTCCTTATTGGCAAGGGGCGCTAAAGAAGAACCGCAATTTCCTCCGACGATGGTGGTTATTCCTTGATAAACCAGGCTTTGGAGTTCCGGATTCAAAAAAATCCTCCAGTATGTGTCCGAATGGTTATTGATGTCCACAAATCCCGGAGAAACATATTTTCCCTTGGCGTCAATGATTTTTTCCGCACGCTCGTTCTGAAGATTTCCGATTTCTTTTATTTTATTTTCTTTTATGCCGATGTCTCCCGGAAACATTTTTTTTCCGGTTCCGTCGATAATGGTTCCGTTTTTTATAATAATATCAAACATAGTTTTTTATATTTTTATTTTAATTTATACTTTAATTTTAAGTCTTATGAGTGCTTTTAGCAAGTAAAGGTGGACAAATTGTATCATAGAATGTATCATTTTTACTGTTGGGCTTATAGTATAGTGGCAATACGCGGCATTCGCATTGCTGAGACGCGAGTTCGATTCTCGCTAAGTCCACAAAATAAAAAATTCTCCTCATGGGAGAATTTTTTGGTGGGCGTACCAAGATTCGAACTTGGGACCTCGTCATTACCTGCCCGACATCGCCTTGCGAAGTCAAAGCGGTCGGGTCAGCTTGTCCCTCACCAATTCGAAAAATATTTTATAAATGTGGGCGATCGAGGACTTGAACCTCGGACCTCGTCATTATCAGTGACGCGCTCTAACCACCTGAGCTAATCGCCCGTAAATTTTCAAATTGGTGAGGGATGAACGCTCTAACTTCACCCTATCACCATTTCCAGAATTAATTTTTTATATTTGTGAGCGCACAAGCGAAGCGGCTACGCCTTTATTTTTTCCAAATATCATAAACTCTGTTAAAAATGGTGATAGGGCAGGACTGAGCTATACGCCCGAAGTGTGGACCGGACAGGACTTGAACCCGCTACCTCCGCAGTGCAAATGCGGCGCTCTACCAGGTGAGCTACCGGCCCTACTGAAATAATCTATTGCAATGAGTGCAAATTCGGCGCTCGGACCCTGTCCGCCTCTGGCGGAAGGTGAGCTACCGGCCCAAATCTTATTTTATAAATAAAAAAGGCCACTTAAAACACTAAAAACAGTATAACCAAGAAAAATCAATTTGTCTATATTTTACAACTTTTAATAGTATGTTAAACTAAGCTTATAATGAAAAAAGGAGGGAGTTCTTTGCCAATGAATAGTTCCCGAAAGGATCTGTTTTTTATTTTACCCAATCTTAAAAGGAGGATCGCATGACTATGAAAGAAGGTGACTCGGGAAGCAGAGTAAGAAGAACTTACATATTGGATACCAATGTTCTCATTCACGATCCTGAAGGAGCAATCTTCAGCTTTGAAGAACATGACGTCGTCATACCTCTCACGGTAGTAGAGGAGCTTGACGGACTAAAAAAGGGACCGGGAGAAATTCCTTTTTCTGCTCGCCATGCCTTAAAGCTGATAGACTCCCTAAGGAAAACAGGAGATATAACCAAGGGTGTTGAATTGCCTGGAGGCGGTTCTCTTTCGGTTGAAGACCAGCCAAAAAAAATGTTATTTAAAGAGAAGACGCCTGATAACAAGATAATCTCTTTGGCAGGAGCGCTAAAAGACAAAAACGGGAAGAAAGTTATCCTTATATCCAAAGACACTTCCGTACGCATAAAGGCGGAGGTCAAGGGAATACTCAGTGAAGATTATCTAAAAGACAAGACCTCGATATACGAGAGGTATGGAAAAATTCTTTCAGGAAAGGACTATGCCAATGGAATTCTTTCTGTACGATATCAAATTTCGGGAGACACTATTTTCAAGATAACGGGTCAGGACAACAAACGAGAAATACGGAGAGAGAAATCTATTGCGGACATATCCCCAAGAAATATAGAGCAGGAATGTGCGCTAGATGCCCTCCGTTCTCCTGATGTAAGAGTCGTTGCTTTGACAGGTATTGCTGGTTCAGGGAAAACTCTTCTTTCCTTAGCTGTGGGTTATTACCAAACCACGAAAAACGATCCTATCTATAGCCACGTTTTAGTTTCTAGACCGACTATATCGATGGGAGGAAAAACGAATGAACTAGGCTATCTTCCCGGAACTAAGGAGGAAAAGCTTGATCCGTGGATGCAACCGATATACGATAACCTGGAATTAATAGTGCCTACCTCAGACGAACAAAGGGATAAATTTCGCAACTCCCAACATAACTATCCAAATTATCCAAGTTATCAGTATCTATTAGACAGAGGGATCATCCAGATTGAATCCCTACAACATATCAGGGGAAGGAGTCTCCCAAAAAGATATTTTATCGTGGATGAATCCCAAAATCTTCGCCCCATTGATGTAAAAACTATTCTTACAAGATGCGGCGAGGGAACTAAGATTATATTGACTGGAGATCTTGAGCAGATTGACACTCCGTTTCTTGACGCAGAATCAAACGGACTAGCCTATCTAATCGGGAAATTCATAAACGAGGAGGATTTTTGTTATCTTCATCTTCCCAAAAGCGAAAGAGGATCAATAGCAGAAAAAGCAGCCAGGCTGCTTTAGGAGGAAAAAAGTTATACCCCCTGGATACACTTGTTGTCCGGGGGATTTTATTATCTTAAGAAATAGAAAAACACGATGACTGCCGCCAGCGCCAGCCGATACCAGAAAAAGACCGCGTAGCTGTATTTTTCCAAAAATTTCAGCAGATATTTAATGGCTAAATAACCGCTTAAGGCGGAAAAGATAATTCCGAGAATAATGTTCAGGTTAATTCCTTCGGAAAATAATTTAGGCAGTTTGAGAACTGCGGCTCCGAAAATTATCGGCGCAGAAAGCAGAAAAGAAAATCTGGCGGCATCAACCCGGTTAAGCCCTATTGCTCTGCCAGTAGCAATAGTCGCGCCTGATCTTGAAACTCCGGGAATAATAGCCAGCGCTTGAGAAATTCCAATTGCCATTGACTTCCAAACGTTAATATTGTTTATATTTTTTTTGCGGTCTGCGTATTTATCGATTAAAAACAAAATTAATCCCGCAGCTGCAAGAGTAAACGCGATTAGCAAAGGATTTCGAAAAGATGTTTCCGCTTTGTTCTCAAATAAAAGTCCGAATATGATTCCTGGAATGGTCGCGATTACAATCAGCCAGAATAAATTGCTCTTATAATTCTTATCGGGCCTCGAGTCACGAATTACGAGTTTCGAGATAATTTCTATCCAGTCTTTCCAAAAAAATAATATAAGCGCTACCAGTGTTCCGAGGTGCAGCGCCACATCAAAAGCCAGGCCTGGATCTTTCCAGCCGGTAAAATACGGAACCAGTATCAGATGAGCCGTCGAAGAAATCGGCAGAAATTCTCCTAACCCCTGAATAATTCCCAAAATTATCGGTTGAAAAATATCCATAAACTAAAAGTATTTATTTATAATTTCAAACTCTTCTTCCCTTTCTGGATGGCAGACCAGTTCTACTGTTCCCTTGGGAATACTTTGGAAAAAAGAATCAGGATTTTTTATCCAGTCAAGGCTTACCAGATAATCAGTAGAATCTTGTCCTGATTCAAAAAAGATCTTCTTGTTTTTCCTTCTCAAAATGCTTAAGATATTTTTCACCTTGCTTTTGTCTCCTAAGAGAGACTTCTTTCCAAATCGAATAAAATTAATTTTATATCTCTCCATTAAATCCAAGGAAATCTTGAGATACTTCGAGGAGAAATGGACATACTGATGAGAATTTATTCCGTCCGGATTTCTTTTGAGTTTTTCCTTAAAAATTTTGATATCTCTTTCCCACAAATCGCGCGTTTTTTTCTTATTGATTCTTCCCATGAAAAGGCTGATAAGAAAAGTCAGTATTCCCTTTGCCACGCTTTCTTTCATCTTTCTTTTCCCTGAAATATCTTCGGTAATATTAAGGTGCGCGTCTATCTTTACTCCTGAATCAATAAGCTCTCTTATTTCCTGGCTAGAAAATATTCCGTGGGGAATTACCGCCACCCTGTCTAGCTTTCCCGCTTTAGCAAATTTCATAATACTGGCATTCGCTTTCTCGCTGATTCCAAAATCATCAGCGGTAATAATTATTCTTTTTCTAATATCTTGGCTTATCATACAACTATACTATCACAAAAAATAAGAAATAAAAAAAGCAGCAATGAGCTACTCAATTTTCAGCTTTAATAACTTTAAAAACTCTATAGACTTTCTAACTTTATAAACTTCTACATCCATCCTCTTGACTCAAGTCCGTTTTTAGCCGCTTCTCTCTGCGCTTCCTGTTTTGAATTTCCCTTTCCTTCGGCCACTAATTCATTATCCAAATAAACTCCCACTACGAAATGCTTATCATGGTCCGGACCCTTTTCTTCCAACACTTTGTAAATCGGAGTTATTTTCTCCACATCTTGGGCCTTTTCCTGAAAATAACTTTTCGGATCCATATAGGATTTATTTTTCAGAACTTCATTCAGGCTGGAAGTAATATTTTTTAAAATAAACTCTTCCGCTTTTTTATATCCCCGATCGAGATAGATAGAACCGATAATCGCTTCCATAGCATTCGCTAAAAGATAAAGCCTCGCCCTTCCCGTGTCCCTCGCCTCTCCTTTGCTCATCAGAAGAAATTCTTCCACGCCTAATTTTTTGGAAATTTGAGCCAGATTTTCTCCGTTCACCAATGCCGCTCTCCAGCTGGTGAGTTCTCCTTCAGAATTTTTATAATTTTTGTACAGATATTCCGTAACCACCAATTCTAAAACCGCATCGCCCAAAAACTCTAACCGTTCATTGTGGTCTAATTTGTAATCCCTGTGTTCATTCAGATAGGAACGGTGGGTAAGCGCCTGCTGAAGCAGATCGATATCCTTAAATTTAACTCCAATTATTTTCGTAAGATCCTCAATCATAAAAACTAAAAATTATTTCTTATCATTTTCTTTCTTTTTATTTTTACTTTCATCATTTTTCATCGGTTCTCCCATTTCCCGATAAATCGTTCCCAAAACTCCGTTAACAAAGCGAGCGGAACTTTCTCCTCCGAAAGTCTTAGCTAATTCAATAGCTTCGTTTATGGCCACTTTGGGAGGAACTTCTTCGTAATTTCCAAAGATAAGCTCAAAAATTCCCAATCTCAGAATATTTCTATCTACTGCCGTTATCTGGCTTATCGGCCATTCGGGAGCACACTTTTCAATCATTTTATCTATTTTATTTTTGTTTTTAAGCGTTCCTTTGACCAGATTCTCAACAAAATCAGATTCCTCAATTCCTGGCGCAAATTCTTTGATATTTCTTTTGATAATTTCTTCCGTCTTCTCTTCTTTTCCGCTCTGAAAATCCCACTCAAAGAGCGATTGCATCGCAACTGAACGTTGTAAGTGTCTATTTGCCATTTTTGCCTGCGAGTGGAGCGAGCAGCTGCAAAAATGAGCATCCCGCACCAATTCGAAAATAAAATTTTATATTATTTTTATGTTAAGCCGTAGGCGAATCCGAGCGCTAATCTTTCGATAACAATCAAGCTTTATCGGAATTGGTGCTGGGAAGCCACACTGCTATTTTTTAGACTTTTTCTCAACTTTCTTCAGGGTATTTATCACTTCTCTTCCTTTGTAGAATCCGCATTTTTTGCAGACTTGATGAGGAAGAACGGGACTGCCGCATTTCGGGCATTTTTGAGTGGCTTTTAGTTTTATCGCGAATCGCTTTCTTCTTCTATCCCTTCGATGCCTGGTGTGATGTTGCTTTGGTACGGACATAGCTTAATAACTAACGGGTTAACGGATTTATTAATTCGTTAATTCTTTAACTCGCTAATTTCCTAATTGCATTAATTTACATTGTTTAACTTATCATTATTCCCCTCTTTTGACAAGGATGGGAATATGAAAAGGAGCCCCGCACTGAAAAACGTACGAAGCCCCAGGAGTTTTCGCTACTTTTTTGCATGACACAAGATAGGAATCCTTGGCAGTATGCCGATAATAAGCAACTGCCAGCCGATTGTCATCTTGTTGTCGCGCTCGATGAGATATGGGACGTAGAGACCGCCACCGTGGGACTGAACAACAGACGCCCACGCAATTAATATTCCCTCGGGGAAATGCCTCCGGAAGAACTTAGCGCCCCTCACCTGAATAGCCAGAATGTCGGCGAGGTTAACGCAATATTGAAGCAGATCAAGCGTTATCAAATGGTGATACATATCTTTGCTACCAACGGAAAGGCCTCTTCTCTGATCCGGATGAAATTGCCTCTTGAGCGTTGTCACGTCAAACTCATTCGGACCTTTGAGCTCAAACTCGGGATGCAATATCTCTTTTGCTAATGCCGGATATGCAGATATGGGACGGATATGGTCGATATGAATAATGGGATAGAACTTGTTAAGCAACACTCGCGATATTGAATCTGGAATTATCCTGCTTTTGATCAATTTAACGCATTTTTCATTTATCACAGCGATTCCCCCCTCCCTTTTTTGATGAGTTTATGATAAAATTTCAAAAGAACTTTCTAATACTGATTTTCCAATATACACACGGAACTAATTTTTGTCAAATGCATAAAATCAGCAAATTTTATTTTAGCTAAATATTTATTCAACCAACAACTTTCAGCTATCGCAATAATTTGTTGGCAGTGAGAATATCATTAATTTTTCTTGATATTCTATATCCCCTGCAATGCCTCAAAATCCCCAGATACGATTGAAAACTTCGATTAAATGATTCTTTGGAGATTAAGTTTTTAGTCAGTAATTCTCGCTTTTCCGATATTTTTCTCAAAATTCTTCTTTTCGTTTTTGTCCGGAGTATCCGATGATCAGAAAAATTAACCAGACCCAAAAAATCAACGCCGGAAGAAAGAGTTTTGATCAAAACCTTGTCCGGGTGAAGTTCCAATTTCAATTCATCATTCAGAAAATTTTCAATAAAAGGAATCTGTTTTTCCAGCCATTTTCTATCTTCCGAAAAAATCACAAAGTCATCGGCGTAGCGGATATAATACTTGGCTTTCAGCTTGTGTTTCACAAATTGGTCAAATTTATTCATATAAATGTTTACGAAAAGCTGAGAAGTTAAATTGCCCAGTGGAAGCCCAACATTCATAGACCCTGAACTAAAACTTCGAATCACATTTTCTAAAAGCCGAATAATATTTTTATCCGAAATATATTCTTTCAGTACTTTTATTAAAATTTCATGATTGATATTGGCAAAAAATTTCCGAATGTCGCATTTCAGTATCCAGCCAGTCTGGGTATTATTCTTACTGATTCTATAGGCAAACTCCCGAAATCTGTTAATCGCTTTATGCGTTCCTTTGTTGTTTCGGCAAGAATAGGAATCAGCAATGAATGTTTTATCAAAAAATGGGTATAGAATTCGATAAATGGCGTGATGTAATAATCTATCCCGAACCGTAGCTTTATGAATATCCCTCGGCTTAGGATCATTGATTTTGAAGGCTTGATAACCGCCGTGATTATAGGTATGATGGAAAAGATCATCGTGAAGCGAAAAGATATTATCCATTAAGCGCAAAGAAAATTCCTGGACATCCTTTTTGTTTTTCTTTCCTTTTTCGAATTCCTTCCAGGCTTCCAATATATTTTCTGTAGAAATAATTAAATCATAATCACCGTCAAATTTAATTTTCATTTTTAATTTTCTAACTTTAAACTTCTATGACCCCCCCCCCAAGCCAATCCATCCATAATTCAAAAATTGATTTTAGCATACAAATTGTGGCACGAATTTTTACCGCATATTCCAAAAACATCTCGCTATTCTTTGGGAATAAAAATTGATAACTTGTTTGTTGAAACAACAGAATTTGTTTTCATTGCTAGCCGACTGACAAAAGATCAAAAAATGCCATTTCTGCGAAAAGCTAGTTTTAAATTAGATTTACTAAAATTCTTTCTTCAGATCATTTGGGAAATAAAGTCTTTAGATGACAAAAGATATATTCTGCTTTCAGGGCATCTAAACGAAATCGGAAAAATGCTAGGCGGATGGATCGGATCTGTTAATTCAAAACTAGCTAAAACCCCGCCATATTGACGGGGAAACAAAGAGAGTTGCGGACGAAAGCGAAACGATAGTGGCGATTCCACCTGTTGCGGAAGTTGTTCAGGTTCAGGTTGCGCTTCGAGGAATTGCTGTTGAGCACCATCACGTTGAGGTTACCGTTCGGATCCTGCCATTTTGTGCGAAATATCATCCAAACCACCACCCCTTGAATACTCTTGGGGTTGAATCTTATCTGGGATCTAAAATCCTCCAATATTTCGTACCAAGTAACTTTATTTTTTAGAAGTTATGAAACAACTCTGACGCAAAACGTATCCTGCGCCATTCCCTGTCAAATAACTCCGGAATTCAACCGTTTTCAGCCGTGACCGAAAACTTGTTTTGAGTTTACTATCCAAAATAATTTTATCATCATTTGGGAAAATAAAAAAATCCTCGTGAAAAACAAGGATAATAAAATTCAAGGGACCAAGGATTCCAGAAGGTTCTAGAATCCAAGGTCCCAAGTGTCTACTTGCGGACGAAAGCGAAACGATAGTGGCGAAACCACCTGCGGCGGAAGTTGCCCAGGTCCAGGCTGCGCCCCGAGGAAGAGCCGTGGAGCACCATCACGCCGAGGCTACCGTTCGGAACCTGCCAAGGTTCATGTAAAAACACAATTGGACGTTCTCTTTGTTTCTCGGGAAATTGTTCACCGAAATCCAAAGCGTCTT